>AMWB02080534.1_pt1 | contig 53611 bp, 39 predicted proteins | sample 200311 | NCBI WGS metagenome assembly AMWB02 (sample SAMN02737377, study PRJNA173069) | bioreactor metagenome | biome: anode biofilm in microbial fuel cells | place: USA: California | collected 2010-12-16 | reverse complement strand
TAACGTTTGGCCACCCGCCATACGACAGGATCCTACCCGATTCCATCGCCAGCGCCTATTTCTACGTAGCCGATGTGCTGATGGATAACTACCGCAAGTGGGCATTCCTACGCCCGAACGATTCTCTTGTTCAGGTGCTAGCTTGCCTATCAAGAAATGCAAGATATTCGTATTTCACTCTGCCGGGAGACTCGATCTACATTCCTACAGATTCCTTCACCAACTACTGGTCACCTGATGCCTTCGATCGTGGAGTGATCTCTCATGAGTTTGGGCACTTTCTGCATTGGCATTCGCTGCTCTTTATTGACACTACCGGTGCCCACGATGACTCGCCGTGGGAGGCGCTCATATCTGCCGGAAAGGCGGCACAAGAGGGGTTCGCGTGTTTCTGGTCGGCGTACGTTACTGGATCCGCTATGCACTACGACAGCCGATACTCGTTTCACGACACTACATGGCTTGACATGGAGAATGGCAAGGCGGGTTCCATTAAGGGTACCAGCCGATTCACGTATTCGTCAGCCAACTCCATGGGTGATTCCTGCATTGGGGCAGTTGCAGGAATGCTCTGGGACGTCCACGACAACCTACCCGGACTGGAGGACTTTGGAGGACCGCAAGACTGGCGACGCACCGATACAATTCAGCACCCCGACGGCAGAGGGGACACACTTGGGGCGGGAATCCAGGAAATCCTCAAAGCGCTTCTGGACAAAGCCGAGTACCCCGATCGGCCAAATACCATCAATCAATTCTGGCACAAGTGGTTCACGGGGCCGTCTCAGGGGCATTTCAAGGCAATGTCCGACATCTGGTTTGAACATGGTGAGAACAGGGACGTTATATGCTGTATCGGTACCCGAGGAAACACGGACGGAGATCCTCAGGACATTGTCGACATAGGCGATTTGGCGGCCATGATTGATTTCATCTTCTTCAGCGGGTCGTTATCATCCTGCTATGATGAGAACAACGTTAACGGAGAAACTGGTATTGACATCAGCGACCTTCAATCGTTGATCGACTATTTCTTTTTTGACAGCACTCTATTGCCGTGTCCAGCTAAGGCAGCGATTTCCCCGCCCGTAATGGTTTCTGACAACTGAACGTTTCCTAGGTTCAATTCTGACTGCCGCCACCCGCCAGCGTAGGTGGCGGTAGTTGCATTATCAGGCACCTGCGGAACCCTGTCGCAAACCCGTTGCTTCACGCTCCCCTTTGCCGTACCTTGCGGGCACGTACAGAAGAAGAAAGCGTCCCGTATGGTTCGCACGAGGAGATTATGTTCCGTAACCGCTCGTTCTCGAGGGCGACTGTCGCCCTGACGGCGTGTGCCGTCCTGTGCGTCCCGGCCCTGTTCATGGGCTGTGGCCAGAAAGACCAGTCGGCCGACAAACCGGCCGCGACACCCGCTGCCGCCGAACTGACGATCGGCGTCTCGCTTCTCACCCGCACCCATCCGTTCTATCAGGATCTGGAAGCGGGCCTGCAGGAAGCGGCCGCCGCCAACGGCTACAAGCTCCTGATCACGGCCGGGGAATTCGATGTCGCCAAACAGAAAGACCAGCTCCAGGATTTCATCGTCCGCAATGTCAACGCGATCATCGTGTCACCGTGCGACTCCCGGTCGATCGGCACCTCGATCAAGTCAGCCAACGATGCCGGCATCCCGGTCTTCACGGCCGATATCGCCTGCCTGGCCGAGGGGGTCAAGATCGTCACCCACGTCGCCTCCGACAATATCGAAGGCGGCAAGCTGGCGGCCCAGGCAGTCGCGCAGGCGATCAACGGCGCCGGCAAAGTGGCGATTATCGATCATCCCGAGGTCGAGTCGGTGATCCAGCGCGTGAAGGGGTTCGAGGATGAACTGAAGAACCACCCGGATATCACGCTGGTGGCGAAGCTCTCCGGACACGGCACCAAAGATCAGGCGTTCCGGACGGCGGAGGATCTCCTTCAGGCGCACCCCGATCTGGCGGCGATCTTCGGCATCAACGATGATTCGGCGCTGGGGGCAGTCGCTGCGGCCGAGAAAGCCGGGAAGCTCGCGAAAGTGAAGATCATCGGCTTCGACGCCGTCCCGGAAGCGCGCGAGGCGATCAAAGCCGGCAAGATCTACGCCGACGTGATCCAGAAGCCGCACGAGATCGGCACGATGACAATCGGCGCCGTCAAAGCGTATCTTTCCGGATCGGTGGTGCCCCCGAGCACGCTGATTCCGTGCGCACTGTTCACGCAGCAGGATGCGACCAACGCGACCAAGTGATTCTCATGACGCAGACCAGCCGGACCTGAAGCGCCCGATGTTGCTCCGCATGAGCGGCATCCGCAAATCGTTTCCGGGAGTGCTGGCCGTCGACGCCGTCTCGTTCGAGCTGGCGGCGGGGGAAATTCACGCCCTGGTCGGCGAGAACGGCGCCGGCAAAAGCACGCTGATCAAAGTCCTGACCGGCGTGCATGAGCCGGATGCCGGGGAAATTCAACTTGATGAGAAGGCGGTGCAGTTCTCCTCGCCGCTCGATTCCCAGAAAGCCGGCATTGCGGCCATCTATCAGGAATTCACGCTCGTGCCGGCGCTGCCGGTGCACGCCAATCTGTTCTTGGGGCACGAGCCGACTCGGACCGGGATGATCGATTCCGCGCAGGAGCGCAAAGAGACGCGCAACATCCTGGCGCGACTGGGCGTGGCCATCGACCCCGATGCCCGCGTGTCGGACCTGAGTGTGGCGCAACAGCAGTTGGTGGAGATCGCCCGGGCGCTGAGCCGAAAGGCGCGCATCCTGGTGATGGACGAGCCGACCGCGGCGCTGGCGCCACAGGAAGTGACGGCGCTGGTGAGTGTCCTGCGAGATCTGACAGCACAGGGACTCGGGATCATCTTCATCAGTCATCGGCTCGACGAGATTCTCGAGATCGCCGATCGGATCACGGTGATGCGCGACGGCCGCGCGGTGGGAACATGGCGCGCCAAAGAACTGACGCGCGGCGCGCTTATCGAGCAGATGGTAGGGCGACCGCTGGATCGGGAGTTTCCCAAAGCGATGGCAGAACGCGGGGAGGTGCTGCTGGAAGTGCGGGGGCTCTGTTCGGAACGGGTACACGACGTTTCACTGACGCTTCACCGCGGAGAAGTGCTGGGGTTGGCCGGGCTCATGGGGGCCGGGCGAACCGAGACAGCGCGGCTGATATTCGGAGCCGACAGCATGGAGTCGGGAGAAATCCTGATCGCCGGCAAGAGCGTCAAGATTGATTCACCGCGGGCGGCAATCGACGCCGGCATCTGCCTGCTGACCGAGGATCGAAAGCTGCAAGGACTGATTCTTAAGGCGGCGGCGCGGGACAACTTCTCGCTGCCGAATTTGGGGAGATGGTCGCGGCTGGGCTGGGTTCGGCGAGGGGTGGAGCGAGCGCAGTTTGCCCAGCGGGTAACCGATCTGAAAATTCGGCTGTCGGGACCGGACCAACACGCTGAAGATCTGTCCGGCGGCAACCAGCAGAAACTCCTGGTGGCGCGGTGGCTGGAGACCGATTCGCAGGTGGTGATATTCGATGAGCCGACGCGGGGGATCGACGTGGGTGCGAAGTATGACATGTATCTTCTCATCAATGAGCTGGCGGCGCAGGGGAAGGGTGTGCTCATGATCTCCTCGGAACTGCCGGAACTGCTCGGGATGTGCGACCGAATACTGGTAATGCGCGAAGGCAGAATCACCGGCGAGGTGACCGACATGACGCGGGCCACACAAGAACAGATTATGGCGCTGGCGGTGTAAGCGGCATCAATGAGAGCGAGGGTGTGGTGAAGGCGATTAGAGGCAACGGACGGGCAACCCGATTCCTGATCGAGTACGGCATGCTGATCGTGCTGGCGCTGTTGTGCGTGCTGTTTACGATCCTGACTGTCTCCGAACAGGTGCCCACCGGTCGGAAGGCGGCCGAGCAGGCAGGGGCACTCTTTCAGAGGCAGGTGCGCCCCGGCGATATTCAGATCACCGTCATCTCCGACAGCCCGGAGGATCGGGAGTATCTTCGCTGTCTCTTTGACCCCTTTCCTCCACAGGGAATTGTCATCATTGGGGATCCCGTCAAGGTCCGGAGCGAGCTGGCAGCAGCCTTCGATCCTCTCCTCAACAGGGCAATCGTGACGACGACCCGGGCGTATCGGCCGGTCGTGGAGTCGATACTGGAGCAATTGGGAAAGCGGGCGGCGGCGGAGATTATCGTGCCGCCGACCTATCGCTGGCCGACGTTTCTGCTGGCGGAAAATATCAAAAACGTGGCGAACCAGATCACGGTGATCGCTATCATTGCGATCGGGATGACGATGGTGATCATCACGGCCGGGATCGACCTGTCGGTTGGGAGTCTGGTGGCGCTGTCGGCGGTCGTGGTGGCGTGGCTGATCGGTCAATTCGGCGGGGGTGGGGCCTCGCCGGTCATGCTGGTGGCGGCCTGTTGCGGCGGCCTGCTGCTGTGCGGCGCGATCGGTGCGTTCAGCGGGGCAATGATCACCGGGTTCGGCATCCCGCCGTTTATCGCGACGCTGGCGATGATGCAGGTAACGGCCGGGCTGGCGTATATCATCTCCGAAGGAGTGCCGATCTACCAGGTGCCGGACAGTTTCATCTGGCTGGGACGGGGGGTTGACCCGGTGCTGGGCGTTCCAATCGCCGTGATACTGATGGTAGTTCTGTATGCGGCGGCGCATCTGCTGATGTCACGCACCACGCTGGGGCGGTATATCTATGCCGTCGGCGGGAACGCCGAGGCGGCGCGGCTGGCCGGCATCCGGGTCAATCGGGTTCTGTTCTTCGTGTATACCGTGTGCGGCGTGCTGGCAGGGCTTGGAGGAGTGGTGATGGCCTCGCAGCTCAAGAGCGGTGCGCCCACGTACGGACTCTCGTACGAATTGTATGTCATCGCGGCAGTGGTGGTGGGGGGTACGAGCTTGAGCGGCGGGGAAGGGAAGATTCTCGGGACCCTGATCGGGGCGCTCATAATCGCCGTCATTCAGAACGGGATGAATCTCACCAATGTGGAAAGCTACACCCAGAAGGTGGTACTGGGGCTGGTGATACTGGGGGCGGTGCTGCTGGATCGATTGAAACAGCGCGGTCTGAAGGGACGTCGGAAACCCGGCACCGGATAAGTGGAAAAGTCTGTATGATGAATGATAGAGGATGGGAAACGAGTATGCGGAAGCAGATGTGGCTGATGGGTTTGATGCTGCTTGTCTGTTTGGGTGTCGCACAGGCACAGACACCGACGGAGCAAACGCCGAAGAAACTGTATGTGGTTGGAACATCGCATCTGGACACCCAGTGGCGGTGGACGATCCAGACCAGCATCAATGAGTATATCCCGGCGACGTTCCGGGACAACTTCAAGTTGTTGGAGCTATACCCCAAGTATGTGTTCAGTTTCGAGGGGGCGTTCCGGTATTCGCTGTTCAAGGAGTATCACCCGGAAGAATACGCCAAACTGAAACCGTATATCGATGCCGGGCGCTGGCGGGTGACAGGAAGCTGGTGGGATGCGGCAGATGTTAACGTCCCGTCGTTCGAGTCACTGGTTCGCCAAACACTGTACGGCAATGGCTATTGGAAGCGGGAGTTCGGCAAGAAGAGCCGGGACATATTCCTTCCGGACTGTTTTGGATTCGGCTTTGCGCTTCCCTCGATGGCGCGGTACTGCGGGCTGGAGAGTTTCTCCACGCAGAAGCTGACCTGGGGATCGGCGTATGGCGTGCCGTTCGATATCGGCAAGTGGCGCGGGGTGGATGGCTCGACCATTTTCGCGGGGATCAATCCGGGGAGTTATGGATCGCAGATTCACGATGACCTGAGCCGTGACACGCTCTGGGGCGGGCGGATTCAGCGCCAACAGGAGAAGAGCGGGCTGAATGCGGCGTACATGTATTTCGGAACAGGAGATATCGGCGGCTCGCCGGAATCGCTCTCCGTGGCGTGGCTACAGAAGTCGATCGAGAGCGACGGCCCCATCACGGTTTCGAGTGTGGGAGCGGATGATCTGGTCGAGTTGGCGAATTCGTGCGATACCAGCAAGCTCCCCAGTTACACCGGCGAGCTAGTGATGACGCGGCACGGCGTCGGCTGCTACAGTTCGCAGGCGGCGATGAAGCGGTGGAACCGCATGAACGAGCAGCTCGGCGACGCAGCGGAGCGGGCCTCGGTGATCGCGTACCTGACGGCCGGTCTGCCGTACCCGCGCGAAGAACTGCGGGACACCTGGCAGCGGTTTTTGTGGCATCAGTTTCATGATGACCTGACCGGCACCAGCGTGCCGGAAGCGTACGAGTTCTCCTGGAGCGACGAACTGCTCTGCCAGAACCGGTTTGCGCAGATCCTGGAGAACGCGGTGGCAGCAGTGGCTTCAGACATGAACACCAAGGTGAAAGGGACGCCGCTGGTCCTATTCAACCCCCTATCAATCGATCGTGCGGACATCGTCGATGCCGTCGTGGCATATCCGGGTGGTGCGCCCAAGGGGGTTAAGGCGGTGAACTACCGGGGAGAAGAGGTCCCGGTCCAGATCAATGAGCGTTGGGACGACAGCCTGCGTGTTGCCTTCCCCGGCGCGGGAGTGCCAATTGGGTTCGCCATCTGCGACCTTCAGTCCGCCAAGGCAGGGTATCGGTTCAGGAACGATTTGAAGATCACTGATTCGACCCTAGAAAACGAACGGTACCTGGTGCGCGTGAATCGTGACGGCGATGTCTCTTCGATTCTCGACAAGGTCCTCAACAAGGAACTGCTGACCGCGCCGATTCGCTTCCAGCTGCTTGATGACAAGCCGAAGCGGTGGCCGGCGTGGGAGATAGATTACGAGGATGTGATGCGGGCGCCGCGCGGATTCGTGGGTGGCCCGGCCGAGATCAAGGTTCTGGAAACCGGCCCTGCCCAGGTGGCGTTGGAAGTGACCCGCAAGACGGAGAACTCAATGTTCCGGACAGTTATCTCGCTGGCGGCCGGCGGGCAGATAGTCCGGTTCGACAATGAGGTAGACTGGTACGAGCAGGCGACGCTGTTGAAAGTCGCACTCCCTCTGGCCAGCGCCAACGACAGCGTCACGTACGACATCGGTCTCGGCACGATCAAGCGGGGGCTGAATCATGAGAAGCTGTACGAAGTAATCGGCCAGCAGTGGGCGGACATGACGGCACCGGATAGCTCGTTCGGCGTCGCCGTACTCAATGACTGCAAGTACGGCTGGGACCACCCCGATACCGGAACGCTTCGTCTGACGCTGATCCACACGCCATTCGTCTATGACAACTGGTCATGGGTCGGCGATGAGAGCACGCAGGACATGGGGCATCACACGTTTGCCTTCGCGGTGCAGTCGCATGGCGGAAATTGTTACGACGGCAACGTAGCGTGGGAAGCGGCGAAGCTCAACCAACCGGTTCGGGTGTTTGCGACGGCAAAGCACAAAGGCGGGAAAGGAAGCAGCTTGTCGCTACTGAGCCTGTCGGCCGGCAAAGGCCAGAAATCGCCTCAGGCAATGGTCACAGCCGTGAAGCTATCAGAGGCGTCCGACAACCTGGTGGTGCGTTTGCGCAACCTGTTGCCGACGCCGTGCGAAGGGATGAGGGTTGAGCTTGCGGGGGGTGTTGCTTCTGCCGAAGAAGTCAATGGGCAGGAGGAGACGGTCGGGCCCGCGACATTCGACAGCACGGGAGTAACGTTGGCGCTCCGCGGATTCCAACCGATGTCGGTGCTGGCAAAGCCGAGCACTCTGACGGTCACGATGGACCGTATAGGACCGGAGGCAATTGCCCTCCCATTCGACGCCGATGGCATCAGCAAAGACGTGAATCGAAAAGACGGGAATCTTGACGGCCGCGGCAACAGCATCTCTGGTGATCTGCTGCCAGACGTTTTGTGGCGTCTCTCGAAGTATCATAATGTACCGTTCGTATTCGGATCGAAAGTGGATGGCGCGAAGAACGTTGTCACATGCACAGGTCAACAGGTCGCATTGCCCAAAGTCAAGGTGGTTTACTGCACTGGACAGACTGCCGAACTGCCCGAGAATGAAGGAGCTGACGTACTTTATGTTCTGGCTGCTGCGATCGGCGGTGCGGCGGAGGGGACATTCGTCATCGGCAAGGACAGTGTGAACGCCTGGGTGCAGGATTGGGCGGAGCCGGTAGGACAGTGGAATAATCGCCTGGTGGCCGGAAAGCTCGTCGAGAAGCCGGAACAGATCGCCCCGGCGTATATCGACCGTCAGCCGGTAGCCTGGTACGGTTCGCACCGTCACACGGCGGCAGGGGAGAACGAGGCGTATCGGTTCAGCTATCTGTACTTGCTGACCTTCGATCTGCCGTCGGGCACCAAGAGCATCACGCTGCCGAACAATCCGCGCATCAAAGTGCTCGCGGCAACGGTCGCTAAGAAGCTGTATGACGATGTACGCGCGGCGCAGCCGCTCTATGATGTCACCAACGCCACGGTGGCGAAGATCGCCGTGGATAGCACGCGGTTTTTGGGGCAGGCGACAGTCACGATGTCCAGCCCGGTGGCGGGCGCGACCCTGCACTACACGCTTGACGGGGCCGAACCGACAACCGAGTCGCCGCTCTACAGCGCGCCGCTCACAATTGACAAGTCCACGACGATAAAAGCCCGAGCGATCAAGCCGGGGGCCGATGATCACTATGTGGCGTCGACTACATTGACCAAGCTCACCCCCTGGCCGGCGGTGACACTGGTGAATCCGTTGCCCGGTATGTCCTGCTCCTACTATGAAGGGGAGTGGGCGAGGGTGCCGGATTTTGATGCTATCGTACCAGTGAAGGACACGGTGATGGGGACGGTGCAGATTCCCTCGTTCGCGCGGAAGGAGCTGTATGGGTTGCAGTTCCGAGGGTATATCAATGTCCCGGCGGACGGAGCATACGAGCTGGCGATATCGTCGGACGACGGCAGCAGATTGCTTATCGATGACTCGCTTGTGGTGGATAACGACGGCGTGCATGGCTCCGGGGATGTAACCGGTCTGGTAGCGCTCAAGGCAGGTCCGCACCGGCTGGTGGTGCAGATGTTCCAGGCGAAGGGGGATCAGGATCTGGCGCTGTCGATCACCGGGCCGGGGCTGCCGAAGCAGAAGGTAACCTCAGACATGCTATGGCGCTGGGTTATGCCGAATACCAAGTAACGCACGGTGGGGCAACGGGTTGCCGGCCAATAACGGGAGAGCGCGGCGGTGTGTCGGCCAACCCGAAAACGGCGTGACCAGTTTGTTGTTAAGTAAGGAGTGAATGTTCTATATTGGAGGCAGCGATCGGGGGGGGCGGGCTGAGAACGGGCAGACAAAGGAGATTCTCTCTCTGAAGCTTAGCGGAATCCTAACCGAACGCTAACAGCGGACACTGTTTTATGAGGGTGCGGTAAACAGTGTTTTGAGCAGGAGAGAATGCGAACATGGCCAAAGAGACAATTCTCGTCATCGAGGATGAAGAAGACATCCAGGAACTGGTGAAGTACAACCTGAGCAAGGAGGGGTATCAGGTAACCTGTGTCGGGTCCGGTGAAGAAGGGGTTCGTCAGGCCAAAGTGCGTCTTCCGCACCAGATCGTGCTGGATTTGATGTTGCCGGGGATCGATGGACTGGAAGTATGTCGCATCCTGAAGGCGGATCCCAAGACACAGCACATCCCGATCATCATGCTGACCGCGAAAGGGGAGGACAGCGATGTCGTGGCGGGGCTGGAACTGGGGGCCGATGATTACATCACCAAGCCGTTCAGTCCGAAAGTCCTGCTGGCGCGCATCCGGGCGATACTCCGGCGGAAGGCCAAGCAGGCCACCAAAGATGACACCGTCATCAATATCCACGATATCCTGATCCATCCGGGACGTCACGAGGTGGTGGCGGCCGGGAAGTCGATCGAGTTGACGCTGACGGAATTCCAGATCCTGCACCTGCTGGCCCGTCGGCCGGGCTGGGTATTCGGGCGATACCAGATCGTCAATGAGATTCGCGGCGACAACGTGTTGATCACGGATCGGGCCGTCGATGTGCAGATTGTCGGGTTGCGCAAAAAGCTGGGGGATCGGGGGAAATATATCGAGACGGTTCGGGGAGTGGGGTATCGTATGAAGGAGACCGCATGAGCCGCCGTCGCGCGCTCTGGTACATACTTCCGTCACTCCTTTCTGTCCTCATACTCGCCCTGCTCATACCGAGCTGGTTGTCGCTCCGTCATATCGCCGAAGCAAATCGCCACCGCATGGCCGCGGATCTTACGGACCGGGCCTATGCGCTCGAGCCGGAATTTCATGTTATCATGGCCCAGCGCGATTCGGTGGTGGTCGACTCGCTTTGCCGTTCCTTGGCGCCGATGATACGCGGACGAGTATCGGCTTTTCTTCTGAACGGGGAACTGCTCGGAGATTCGGATGACCGCGGGGCCGACCCGGTGGACCAGGCGCATCGTCCGGAAGTCAAGGCGGCGCGACTGGGAAAGGTCGGGACGGACGTTCGTTACAATCGCGCCCTGGATCAGAAGCTCATGTATGTGGCGGTGCCGGTGCCGGCGGGTGCGCCGATGGCAATAATCCGGCTGGCCGCGGAGACCGGGGATCTGGACGCGAGCTTGGTGACGGCCAGGAATCTCGTGTTGATGTCCGGATTGCTGCTGGCTCTGGTCGCAGTCTATTCGGGTATTCTGATCAGCCGTCGCATGGTTCGTCCCCTGGAGGAACTCCGAACCGGCGTGGTGCAATTCGGCCGGGGAGAATTGAGTCAAAAGATCATACCGAGCGGCTGGGCCGAGTCAGCCGATCTGGCGGATGCCCTCAACGACATGGCCCAGGCGCTGGATCAGCGGATTCGGAGTATTACCCGGCGCCAGAACGAACAAGAGGCGGTGCTGGCCGGGATGATCGAAGGGGTGCTGGCAGTAGATGCCGACGAGCGGCTGATCAATTTGAACGGAGCCGCGGCACAACTGCTCCGCCTCAAGCGGGACAGTGCGATCGGGCGAACGGTGCAGGAAGTGGTTCGGAATGCCGAGCTGCTTCGGCTGATCACGCGGACCCTGAACAGCCGAGTGCCGGTGGAGGGGGAATTCGTGCTGACCGAGCCGGAGGAACGGTTCATCCAGGTACATGGAGCGCAGTTGCCGGAAGCAGAGGGGGGGAGTGCCGGGGCGGTGGTGGTGCTGCACGATATCACGACCCTGCGGAAGCTCGAGAACATTCGGCGGGAATTCGTCGCCAATGTGTCGCACGAGCTGAAGACGCCGATTACTTCCATCAAAGGGTTTGTCGAAACCCTCAAGGACGGGGCGATCGAGAATGGTGAAGACGCCCGGCGCTTTCTCGAAATCATCGAGAAGCAGGCGGACCGGCTGAACAGCATCATCGAGGATCTGCTGACTCTTTCCCGCATCGAGCAAGGAGCCGATAAGGCGGAGATCTACCTGGAAGAGCGGCCGGTGCGTGAGGTCGTGGAGGGGGCGATTGACATGTGCCGCCAGAAGGCGGCGGACAAGCAACTGACCCTCGAGGCAACCTGTTCCGATGGCCTGCTGGCCCGAATCAACGCCCCGCTTCTGGAGCAGGCCTTGGTGAACCTGATCGACAATGCGATCAAATACAGCGAGGCGGGCAAGCGGATTTCTGTCAGAACATACGAGCAGGATCTCCAGGTGCTGATCGAAGTACAGGATGAGGGGTCCGGGATTTCCGCCGAACACCTCCCGCGCCTGTGGGAGCGATTCTACCGAGTGGACCGGGCTCGGAGTCGAGCCGCGGGAGGGACCGGTCTCGGATTGGCGATCGTCAAGCATATCGTGCTGGCGCACGGGGGGACGGTGAGTGTGGAAAGCACGCCGGGGCGTGGCAGCACTTTCAGAATGCAGTTGCCGTCGGCGAAACACCGGCCATGGTAGCGATGCAGTTTCGGAGTTGATTGGTCGGCTTTAACGCCCTATCCCTTAGCGAGTTCCGGCCAATATCGTGGTGCGGGACGCCCCCGACGGTCTGTCAGAATATTAACTCCTCCCTAACGATCTCCTAACATGAGGCCGGTTTAATTGTTAGGAAGCTGGAGAGAGGACTCCAGTTAGTAGTCAGAAAAGAAAGGGAAGAGTTGAACCAAAGAGAGCTCAAGCTGACGCTGAGCGCCGCCGTGCTGGCGCTTGGTATCGTGGGTCAGGCCGGCGCCGAGAGCGCCGATGACAGTCTGAAAGCCGCAGTCGAAGAGACGAAGCAGCGGGTCGAGGGGATGGCGGAGAACCTGAACACGCTGAACAGCGATGTCGGTATCCTGAAGCAGTTAAAGGTGTCCGGGTATCTTCAGGCCCGCTACGAGTACAACGACACCTCGCGGTTCGGCGTCACCAACGGGACCGACGCGGCCAAGAACCTGAACGCCAACAATTTCTACATCCGTCGGGGACGGATCAAATTCACCCTGCAGCCGAATGCGAGCAGCCGGTATGTTATCTACTTCGATGCCTCCAAAGACAAAGTGTCGCTCAAGGAAGCGTATCTTGATCTGACGCATCGGTTCGGCGAGCAGAGTTTCACGCTGACGGCGGGGCAATTCAATATCCCGTTTGGTTACGAGATCGAGTATTCATCGTCCAAGAGAGACTTCCCCGAGCGGACGCTGGCCGAGCGGACGCTGTTCAAGGGAGAGCGCGATCGAGGCATCAACCTGACCTGGACGGCGCCGAAGTACGTGCAGGTGAATGCGGCGATACTGCAGGGGTACGGGATCGAAGACAGCAAGTTCACCTGGTTCGATCCGAGCAAGCAGAAAGATGTTCTGGGGCGGGTGAAAGTGAAGCTCGGGATGCTCGATTTCGGAGTCTCCGCCTATCACGGCAAGACCTATGTGCCGGGAACCGCGGCGACCCCATCGGTTACAAGCTGGTATGATGTCAACGACAATGGCCTGGTGGATGCGGGAGACTCGGTGAAGACGACGGCCGGCACGAGCGCTACGGCGGCCCGTGAATGGGAGAAGAACCGGGTGGGCGCGGATGCCCAGTTGTTCCTCGATGTGCTGCCGCTCGGTGGGACCGGCATACGGACCGAGTACTTTGGCGCCCGGGATAAAGGGAAGACGGAACGGGGTTGGTATCTGTGGCTGTCGCAGGCCGTGTACAAGAAATTCGGCGGCGCGATGCGCTACGATTACTTCGATCCGAACACGAGCGACCCAAAACAGGGAGACGCCACCGGGACGTTTTCGCTGGCGGGGCATTACTTCTGGGATGCCAACGTGCGCATCACGGCGGCGTATGATATCCCGCGGCTGCTGAAGGGGAACTCGATGTTCTCGAAGGCGGCCAACGATCGACGCGATAACACATTCACTCTGCAGTTCCAGTATACGTACTAGGGTAAGAGCAGAAAGGACATGAGGATGAAGAGAATGAGTATGCACAAAGGGATGCTGACGGTCCTGGTGGCGGTGTTCGTGCTGGGCGCCGCATATCTGGGGATTGCCGCCGGGCAGGCGATTTCGATCAAGGGGTCGGACACGATGGTGCTGTTGGGGCAGCGCTGGGCCGAGGACTTCATGAAGGCGAATCCGGGGATGGTGGTGCAGGTGACCGGTGGCGGTTCCGGCGTCGGGATTGCGGCCCTGATCAATGGCTCAACCGATATCTGCGAGTCCTCGCGGCCGATCAAGCAGTCCGAAATCGATAAGCTCAAGGAGCGGTTCAATTCGCCGGGTGTGGAAATTCCGGTGGCGCGGGACGGTTTGTCGGTCTATTTCAACGAGCAGAACCCGATTGCCGAACTCACGATCGAGCAGTTGGCCGGTGTCTACGCCGGAAAGATCACGAACTGGAAGGAACTGGGTGGAAATGACGCGCGGATCATCCTGTATGGCCGCGAGAACAGCTCCGGGACCTATCAGTTCTTCCGTGATAACGTCCTGAAGGGCCGGGACTTCGCGCCGCAGACGCAGACGCTTCCGGGGACGGCGGCAGTGGTGAACGCGGTGTCCCGCGATCCCAACGGAATCGGGTACGGTGGCGCGGCCTATGCCAAGGGTGTCAAGGATGCGCTCCTGAAAGTGGACGCACAGGCCAAGGCATTTGCGCCGACCGAAGCGAACGTGAAGACCGGCGACTACCCGCTTTCCCGGTACCTGTTCTGGTACCTTCGTAACAAGCCGACCGGGGACATCAAGAAACTGGTGGACTTCGTCCTGTCCGAGCAGGGTCAGAAGATCGTGACCGAAGTTGGTTACTACGCAGTGAAATAAGCTCGGCCCAGACCTTGGCGGAGAGGGTAGTTCCCCTCTCCGCCAGGTTATCCCGCCCGAAAGTCTTACGAAAACCTTGCGCAATTCTAACGAATTCCTAATCTTCCGGCAGGCATATTCCGTTCGCCTGGAGTACCTATGAAAAGGATAGCAGCAGTAGTCGCAGTCTTCCTGCTCGTGTGCGTGTCACGATCGGGAGCAGGGACGGTCACTATAAAGGGGTCCGACACGATGGTGCGCCTGGCGCAGCGATGGGCGGAAGTCTATATGCAGACGAACCGCGATGCGGTTGTCCAGGTGACTGGCGGCGGGACCGGCACCGGAATCGCCGCGCTGCTCAACGGTGGCACCGACGTTTGTCAGGCCTCGCGGGACATGCAGGGACGCGAGTATCAGGTGGCCACCCGCAAGGGGAAAGATCCCTATCGGACAGTCGTGGCGCTTGACGCCGTAGCCGTTTACGTCCATCCCCAGAACCCCATCGACACGTTGACCTTCGATCAGCTCAAGGCCATCTTCACGGGAGAGATCACCAATTGGAGCGAACTGGGGGGCGCCGACCACCGCATCATCATGTACGGCCGGGAAAACAACTCCGGGACCTACATGTTCTTTCGGGAACAGGTGATGGACAACCGCGACTACGCCGTGGAGACGCAGATGCTTCCGGGAACGGCGGCGGTGATCAGCGCCATCGCTCAGGATCGCTACGGCATCGGATACGGAGGGATCGCCTGGGAGAAGGGAGTGAAGCATGTGTGGGTGAAAACGAGCAGCGATGACCCCGCGATCGAGCCCACGCTCGACAACGTGGCCAATGGCGAGTATCCGATCGCCCGGGAGCTGTACTGGTTCACGAACGGACGACCCGCGCCCGACGTGGCGGCCATGGTGAATTGGGTGCTTTCCGAAGCGGGCCAGAAAGTGGCCCGGGATGCCGGGTATTACCCGTTGGCGGCGGAGATGGCGGCTAAGGGAATGGTGAAGTGACCTCATGGAACCGCTGAAGTTCAAGCCGAAGTCTCGCCTGAGGGAGTTCCTCGGAGAGAAAGCGATCACCTTGAGCGCCTACGCGGCGCTGGTGGCGATCCTTCTGATCTTCGTCTTCATTTTCAAAGAGTCGTTGCCGATTTTCACGGACAGCGAGGTGCGCAAGGAGGCCGGCGTGGACCGCCTGCTGCTTCGCCACCCGTTCTATGAAGAAGGCGAATACCTGTGGGTCTGGCAGCCGACCTCGGATGAGCCGAAGTACTCACTCATGCCGCTGTTTTTGGGAACGCTGAAGGCGGCGCTGATCGCAATGCTCTTCGCCACACCGCTGGCGGTGCTGGCGGCGATATACACCTCCGAGTTTGCATCAAAACGGATGCAGGAGATTATCAAACCGACAATTGAGCTGCTTTCCGGGTTGCCATCAGTGGTCCTGGGGTTCTTTGCGCTGATCGTGCTGGCCTCGCTTCTCCAGAATCTTCTGGGCCTCACCTATCGCCTGAATGCCCTGACCGCGGGGATTGCGCTGGGGATCACGGTGATTCCGGTTATTTTCACGATCGCGGAGGACGCGATGTCTTCGGTGCCGCGGTCGTTGCGGGATGCGGCGACCGCACTCGGGGCTACGCCCTGGCAGGTGTCGTTGACGATGGTGCTGCCGGCGGCCCTGCCGGGCATTGCGGCGGGCGTGGTTCTGGGGTTCGGACGGGCGATCGGCGAAACCATGATCGTCCTGATGGCCTCGGGGAATGCGGCCATCGTCTCGGGAAGCATGACCGACTCAATCCGAACGCTGTCGGCGACGATTGCGGCGGAGTTGGCGGAAGTGGTGTTCGGCAGCGGGCATTACTCGGTGCTGTTCTTCATCGGGACGCTCCTGTTCCTGTTCACTTTCCTGACCAATCTGGGCGGGGATCTGGTGCTGCAGCGGCTGAAAGAGAAGCTGCAGGGGAGGAGTTCGTGAGCAAGCCGATCACCTCGGTCGCCTCGTCGCACGAGCCGCTCCAGTTCGGGAAGAAGGGATCGGCGCTTATCCCGCGCGCGCTGATGTTCGCGGCTGTGGCGCTGATCATGGTGATGCTGGTGCTGATCGTGGGGAACATCATCTACTGCGGGATCGGCACGATCACCTGGACGTTTCTGACCAGTCCCCCGGAACAAGGGATGGAAGGGGGCGGGATTTTCCCGGCGATTTTCGGGACCCTGCTGCTGGTCATCCTGATGGTTATCGCGGTCGTGCCGCTCGGCGTGTTGACGGCCATTTACCTGCAGGAATACACGCGGCCGGACTCCTGGGGCACGCGGCTGGTGCGGCAGGCGATCAATAACCTGGCGGGAGTGCCCTCGATCGTGTTCGGGCTGTTTGGACTGGGGTTTTTCGTAGGGTTCCTGGGGGGTGGAATCGACAAATTGTTCCTGGGTGGGGGACGGCCGGTGTGGGGCCAGCCGGCGATCATCTGGGCGGCGATGACCATGGCGTTGCTGACCTTGCCGGTGGTGATTGTGTCCACGGAAGAGGCATTGCGGGCAATCCCCAGGGAATTGAAAGAGGCAAGCTATGCCCTTGGGGCAACCAAGGTACAGACGATCTGGCGAGTGATCATACCGCAGGCGCTGCCGGGAATATTCACCGGGGCGATTCTGGCGATCGGGCGGGGAGCGGGGGAGGTGGCGCCGATCATGTTCACCGGCGCCGCCTACTACCTACCGTATCTGCCCTCGAAACTCACCGACCAGTTCATGGTATTGGGGTATCACGTGTACGTGCTGGCGACGCAGTCGCCGGATGTGGAGAGGACCAAGCCGATTCTGTACGGAACGGTGCTGGTGCTGCTGGTCCTGACGTTTCTGCTGAATATGGTAGGCATATACTTGCGGTCACGCATACGAATGAGGCGGGTCAGTGCATAGAGAAGAGCAAATGACGAGGGGCGTGGGGCCGGAGCCGGCCACACCGAGCTCCGGCAGTCGAGATATCACGATCGCGGTGAGCCATCTCGATTTCTACTACGGACAGGCCCAGGCGTTGTATGACGTGACCCTGGATATGGAGCGAAAGCAGGTAACGGCCCTGATCGGACCCTCCGGGTGCGGCAAGTCGACCTTTCTGCGGACGCTGAACCGGATGAACGACACGATTCCGGGGACGCGGATGACGGGCCAAATCCGGCTGGACGGCATCGACATCTACAAGGAGATTCGTGAGATATCCTCACTGCGGACGCGAGTCGGTATGGTGTTCCAGCGGTCGAATCCGTTCCCGAAGTCGATTTTCGACAATGTGGCGTACGGGTTGCGGGTCAACGGCATCAGCGACAAGAAGTTCATCACCGAGGCGGTCGAGGAGACGCTGAAGAAGGCGTTTCTCTGGGAGGAAGTCAAAGACCAACTCGACAAGAACGCCTACATGCTCTCCGGTGGGCAACAACAGCGGCTTTGTATCGCGCGGGCGCTGGCCGTGCGGCCGGAGGTGCTCCTGATGGACGAGCCGGCCTCGGCGCTCGACCCGCTTTCGACGGCCAAGATCGAGGACCTGATTGCCGAGTTGAGAAAAAACTACACGATCGTCATCGTCACGCACAATATGCAACAGGCGGCGCGGGTGTCGGACACGACGGCGTTCTTCTACGAAGGGAAGATGGTCGAGATCGGGCCGACCAAGAAGATATTCACCAAACCGGACCAGAAGCGAACCGAAGACTACATCACGGGCCGGTTCGGATAAGCACAGGGAAGAGACATGACAGTACACTTTCGCAAAGAGATAGACCGGCTCAAGAAGCAACTGCTGATCCTGAGCGCGGCGGTGGAAGAGTCGGTGCAGCAGGGGGTGAAGTCGCTGGCCGACCGGGACGATCGCATGGCGCAGCGGGTGATCGAGCGCGATATCGAGATCGACGACATGGAAGTCGAGGTGGAGGAGGAGTGTCTCAAGATCCTGGCGCTGCACCAGCCGGTGGCGATCGATCTCCGGTTCATCATCGCGGTGCTGAAGATCAACAACGACCTGGAGCGGATTGGCGATCTGGCGGTGAATATCGCGGAACGGGCGATCTTCCTGTCGCGGCAGGCGCCGGTGCCCATGCCGTTCGATTTCCCGAAGATGTCGGCGCTGGCGCAGTCGATGTTGCACCGCAGCCTGGACGCGCTGGTCAATATGGACAGTGCGCTGGCGAGCGAAGTGTGCAAGGCGGACGACGAACTGGATGCGATGAACCGCGAGATGTACACGCGGGTGCAGCAGGGGATTCGGAACGACCCGGAGAAGATCGACTGCTATATTCAGTTACTGGCCACCTCGCGGCAGCTGGAGCGGATCGGGGACCACGCCACCAATATCGCCCAGGACGTCATCTACATGATTGAGGGGAAGATCGTCCGTCACCGCATGGGGGAATACACCTCCGGAAAATAAAACGAGGCACCCCGGGTGGGGCGCCTCGATCGCTATGCTTGCGAATCTCGAGCCGGAGGCTACTTGGTCGTGAGGTCGTCGACCTTGATCGTGGCTTCGGTGGGGGAGGATTCATCCCGCTGCATTTCGATCTGAATCTGTTTGGAGCCATCGGCGTTGGTCGTGATGGAGACCTGGCTGGCCGTGAAGCCGGCGCCAACCAGCTTGGCGGCGATTTCGGCCTCGATCTCGGCATCGGTCTTCCCGTCGCCACTCACCTCAACCGTCGCCATCCGCTCGCGCACCTGCGCATACAGACTGCCGGAGACCGTGGCGCGGACCGGCTCGATAGTCGGCGCGGCCTTGGCGCCGGTGACAAACTGGAGCGCGCCGCCAACTTCGCGAGCGGCATCGCGGGTGGGAAGCCCGGCGACCACGTAGCTGATCGCGCCGGAACTGGCGGCGAAGCTCACGGAGGCGTCACCGTGTCCCAGCATGCCGAGCGCTTCGGTGATCTTGGCCGGCGGGACGAGAGTGGAGGAATCGGACGTGAGACTGACGGAGTAGCCGACGGTCTGTTCATACGGGAACGGCACGAGGGTGACAAAGGCGATCAGGACGACCATGGCGGCCAGACCAGTGGTCAGGCGAGGGTGTCCCAGGAGGTTCTGTTTGAATGCGGCCATGAGAGACTGCTCCTTTTCCGATGCTGAGGCCGCCGCTTCAACCCGGGTCCGAAGGAACGCCAGGGGCGTCTCGGCTTCCGGTTGCTCTGTCCGCAAGCGGCTGAAGGCCTCGGCCAACTGCCGTTCTGCGGCCGCTTCCCCAGGGCCGGACGGGCGCGCGGTGCGATTCCCGGCTCTACGGAAGAGGTTTCTGAGGTTGAGGTACTCCATACGGGGCCTTACTTTCGTTCGGTGTTGTCGGTTCTGGCGACCGGGTACTGCCGAGGGCAGCCACCATCTTTCGCCGTGATCGGGACAGCCAGGACTTGATAGTCCCTTCGGACCGACCGTAGAGCCGAGCCAGTTCCGGAACCGACCAGCCCTCCAGTTCGTGCAAAACTACCAGGGTTTTGCGCATCGGCGGCAGGGCCGCCAGGGCTCGCTCGACCGTCCGCTTCGCGGCGTACGCGTCCGCCGGGTCGCTTCCGATCAGGTGGTCCGGCAGCTCCTCCGAGCTGAACCGTCGGCCCGAGCGGCACCGGTTCCGGTAGCGGTTGACCAGAATCCGGTAGAGCCAGCTGCGGAACGACGATTCATCGCGGAGTTGGTCGAACCGGCGCAGGGCGGCCAGCAGGGCATCCTGGTAGAGGTCCCGGCCGTCATCGCGGTTCCCCGCCAGTTTCCGGCAGAATGCCTCAGCCCGGGGATGTTCCGGCTCGAGAAGCTTCCAAAACCTGTCCGATTTGCTGTCCATCTACAGCTAAGACACCTTTCGGAGTCGATTCGTTGCGGTCCCACCGGGACCAATTAGCGGAAACTGTTTGCCCGGCAGCCCTGTTACCCTCTATGTTTACACCGGAGGTCTATGTGGAACAGTCAAATACCGTTACGAACCATCTGGCCGACCTGTACGCCGATCTTTTGTCCTCGATCGGCGAGGATGTCGCCCGCCAGGGGTTAAAGGACACGCCGCTTCGGGCGGCCAAGGCCCTGCAGTTTCTCACCCGCGGGTATCGCCAGGATGTCGACGAAGTGATCAACAACGCCATCTTCGATTCGGACATCAACGAAATGGTCCTGGTCAAAGATATCGAATTGTATTCGCTTTGCGAGCATCATTTACTGCCGTTTATCGGCAAGTGCCACGTGGCGTACCTGCCGAAAGGGAAAGTGCTGGGGCTTTCCAAAGTGGCGCGGATAGTGGACATGTACGCGCGCCGCCTGCAGATCCAGGAGAAGCTGACCAAGCAGATCGCCGAGACCGTGCTCAAATACACCGGGGCGGAAGGGGTGGCGGTGGTGATCGAGGCCCAGCATTTGTGCATGATGATGCGGGGCGTGGAAAAGCAGAACTCGGTGATGAAGACCTCGTGCATTCTGGGTGAGTTCTGCCAGAACGCCAGCACGCGGGCGGAGTTCTTCAGCCTGATCAAGTAGATGGACCTGACACTCAGCAAACGGTTCGAGTTCAGCAGCTCGGCGCGGCTCTACCGGTCGGACCTGTCGGATGATGAGAATCTCCGCCAGTATGGCCCGGGCTGGCAGAGCCGGTACGGGTTCGGCTACAACTACGTGGTCCATGTCGTGCTCAGCGGCCCGGTCGACCCGGCAACCGGGATGATCATCAATGTGACTGCGGTCAAGGAACGGGTCGGGGAACTGCTTGCCGCACGCTACGATCATAAGTATCTGAATGCCGACACTCCGCCGTTTGGCCAAATTGTGCCGACGCTGGAGGAGCTGTCGCGAAGAATGCTGGCCGAGATTATGCCTCTCTTCCGCGATCTGACAGCGCGGCCGGTCGCGTTGCATCTGGAGGGGACGCCCGACGATGCGGCAACTGCGTATGCCGATGGAAGCGTGGAGCGACATGCCGCGATCGAGTTTTCGGCGGCGCGCCGGACCTACTCGCCCCGGCTTACGGAGGCTGAGAACCAGCAGTTGTTCGGTGCGGCGGCCGCGGCGACGGGGCATGGGCACAACTATCGGTTGCGCGTGACCCTGACCGGTGTGCCGGATGTCCGTTCCGGTCAGTTGGCATCGTATCAGGCACTCACCCAGGAAATGGGCCGGGTCCGCGCCCTGCTGGATCACAAGAACCTCAGCAGTGATGTTCCGGAACTGGCGGGTATGCCGGTGACGACCGAGACAATCTCGCGGCTGGCCTTCGACCAGTTGAGCCGGACCTTGCCGGTGGGCCGCGTGCGGCTCTGGGAACTGCCGCAGTTTTCGGTGGAGTATGATGGGGCAAGCGGTTTTCGGATGGTGCTGGAAAAGTGGTTCCACGCCGCGCACCGGTTGCACAGCCCCCAGTTGCCGGAAGATGCCAACCTCGATACCTACGGCAAATGCAACAACCCGGCCGGGCATGGACATCGATATCGGGTGGAGGCAGCCTTCGGGGGTCCTTTGGACGAGCGATCCGGCTCCCTGTTTAATCTGACCAAACTCGACGCTGCCTTCGAAAAAGGGCTGGAGCCGTGGCAGTTCCGACATCTGGATTTGGAAACGACTGATTTCGTCCATCGGCCGAGCACCGGGGAGAACATCGTGTCGGTGCTGTGGCCGCGACTTGCGGGTCTGACGCCGGGGTTGGCTCGCCTGCGGCTGTGGGAAACGCCGAACAACCGCTTCACGCTCAGGAGATCGTAATGGAGCAGTACCTGATTACCGGGGCCGGGGGCGGCATTGGGCAGGCTATCGCTGTCAAACTGGCCGGTAGCGGAAAACGGTTCTGGCTCACGGGGCGAAACGCCGACAAACTGAACGAGACTGCCCGCCAGGTAGAGCAACTGGGGAGCGAGACGCGCGTGGCTCGATGTGACCTCACTGAGGCGCAACAGATCGACGCACTCGTCCGATTGGTGGGCAGGGAGCCGCTTCAAGCGCTCGTTCATAATGCCGGGATTGCGGTGGTCAAGCCGTTTGAGCAGATCACGACTGCCGAGTGGGAAGAATCCAATGCCGTGAATCTGACCGCACCGTTTCTGCTGACAAAGGGACTTCTGCCGAACCTACAAGCCGGCAGCAGCATTGTCTCGATTCTCTCGGTGGCGGCCCGAACACCGTTTGCGAACTGGAGCAGCTACTGCGCGGGGAAGTTCGGTCTGGACGGCTGTATGCGGAGTATCCGCGAGGAATTGCGGCCGCGCGGGATACGAGTGATCAATATCTACCCGCAGGCGACCGCCACGGATATCTGGGAATCGGTTCCGGGGGACTGGCCGAAGGACAAGATGTTGTCCGCCGAACGCGTGGCAGATGCGGTTCTCTTCGCCCTCAATCAGCCAGCATCGGTGCTGGTCGAAGACATCGCACTCGGGAATCTCGGCGGCAATCTCTAAGCGGTCGGTCTCGCCAGACAATTCACGATCTCGCCGACATACATCCGGTGATAGTCTTTCCGTGGGTAGTTGGCCTCAATCTCGACATCCAGAAACTGGCCGGGGACAAGATCCTGGTAGTAGATCTTCCGGCACTCCAGCACCAGTCGCGCCTCGGCGAAAAAGACGGACCCCGTCTTTCCTGTAATTGGCGTCAGGCCGGCCTTGGCCGCCTTGTTCATCTCCCGCCCGGAGACCCGGCCGCAGAAATTCAACACCGGCCGCAGCTTCTCTTCAAAGAAGGACAGGGTGAAATGGTCCGCCTTTTCCACGAGCTCATAGGTGTAGCGGGTGGGTCGGACAAACACGAAACAGACCTTCTTGTGCCACAGCTCCCCCACGGCGCCCCAGGAGGCGGTCATCATGTTGAAGCTCTCCGGTGTCCCGGCCGTGATCAACATCCAGTCATCGGCGATCAGTTTGAACGGGTTGTCGGGTATGGCGTACAGATCGAACGGGCTCAGTTCGGTATTCATGATTCCTCGCATTTCTGACGGTCGTCCTACGGTACAGCGGTTTGGGCGATCTGGCAACGGCAATCCGGGTCCAATTTGACGATTGACAGACGCGGGGGGGAAGGGCGATGTTAGGCCATGAGGAAGTATCACCGGTCACTCGGCGGGAACGACGACAAAACGTCCGCCCGGGGTGCATCAGACGAGGATTAGACTATGCGCAAATGGCTTGGCTTGGCTGGACTGGGAATACTGCTGGCGTTGACCGGGTGCGGACAGCAGGATGGGAACACGCTGAAAATCGCGCTGGCCGGGCCGATGACCGGGGACGACGCCACGCATGGTCAGGGGATGAAGCGGGCGATGGAGATTGCGGTCGAAGATATCAATGCCGCCAAACTCCTCGGCGATGCCAAACTGGAACTGGCGGTGTTCGATGACCGGTCCGATCCCAAGGAAGCCGTGACGGTGGCGAACCAGATCATCTCGGATCGGAAGATCATCGGGGTGATCGGGCATTTCAACAGCGGCTGCACGATTCCGGCCAGCCAGGTGTACTCACGCCGGAATCTGGTGATGATCACCCCGGCCTCGACCAATCCCAAGCTGACCCTGCAGGGGTTGAAGAACGTGTTTCGCATCTGCGGCACGGATGATCTGCAGGGGGCCTATGCCGCCAACTACCTGTTCGACACCCTGAAAGCGAACCGGGTGGCCGTCGTGCATGACAAGACGGCGTATGGTCAGGGACTGGCGGAGGAGTTCCAGAAGCAGTTTCTGGCGCGGGGCGGGACCGTGACCAGCTTTGACGGGATCGATCGCGGGGACAAGGACTTCAAGGCGCTGCTCACCCGCATCAAGGTAGACAATCCCGAGATTCTCTATTTCGGCGGGCTGTATGCGGAAGCCGGGTTGATGTCCAAACAGAGCAAAGACATCGGTCTGACCGTGCCGCTGTTCGGCGGCGACGGGATGCTGACCAATGAATTCGTGCGAATCGCCGGCCCGGCCTCGGAGGGGGATTTCGCCTCGATGGTAGGATTGCCGGCCTCGAAACTGCCGCAAGCGCAGGACTTCATGGACAAGTATGCGAAGAAGTTTCCGGGGCTCGATGTCGAGCCGTTCGATCCGCTCACGTATGAAGCGGGAATGCTCCTGGTGACCGCGCTCTCGCAGGTGCAGATGGACCAGACGATGCTGATACCGCAAGTGGCCGGGATCACCTACCGGGGGATTCTCGGCGAGACCTCGTTCGATGAGAAGGGGGACAACAAGCTGAGGCAGGTGAGTATCAACCGAGTGGTCGGGGGCCGCTTCGAATACTACGAGCATCCGGCCGCGCCCTGAGCGATGTTCATCCAGCAGTTGATCAACGGTCTGACCCTGGGCAGCATCTACGCGCTGTTCGCGCTGGGGTACACTATGGTGTACGGGGTGCTGCTGATGATCAACTTCGCCCATAGCGAGATCTTCATGGTGGGGGCGTATCTCGGTTTCTGGGTGCTCTCGCTGTTGCCGGCGGTGGCGCCGCCGATGGCCGTGCCGGTCTTTGCCCTGATCATGGTGATCGCCATGGCCGGAACCGGCGCCCTGGCGGTGGCCGTGGAACGCTCGGCCTACCGCCCGCTGCGACATGCGCCGCGTCTGGCGCCGCTGATCAGCGCGATCGGCGTCTCGATCTTTCTGCAAAACGCCGTGATGCTGTCGGTCGGCTCGGAATCGCAGCCGTACCCGATACTCTTCGCGAACAACTCCATCGAGTTCGCCGGCATTCGCGTCACGCCACTGCAGATCATCATTTTCGGGCTGGCCATCGGGCTGATGGTGCTCTTGCACCTGTTCATCACGCGCACTCGACTGGGAACCGCCATGCGGGCGGTGTCCCAGAACCACGTCGTGTCGCAGCTTATGGGAATTAACACCGGGAATATTATCGTCCTCACGTTCTTTATCGGCGGCGGGCTGGGGGGCGTGGCGGGCGTGCTCAACGGGCTGTACTACGGCAGCATCAAATACAACATGGGATTCATCCCGGGGATCAAGGCGTTCACGGCAGCGGTGCTGGGGGGGATCGGGAATGTCAAAGGCGCAATGGTGGGGGGATTCCTGCTGGGCGTTCTGGAGGCGCTGGCGGCCGGGTATATCTCCTCCGAATACAAAGACGTGATCGCCTTCGTCGTGCTCATACTGGTGCTGTTCTTCCGACCGACTGGAATCTTCGGAGAGGCGGTGACCGAGAAGATATGATGCGGTATCGCCGAATTTACCTGTTGGCCGCCGCTCTGGTCGCCCTGATTGTCCTGCCGATCGTGCTGGAAGCGATGGAGAACTTCTATATCGTGCACGTCGCGGCGCTGGTGGGGGTATACTGCTTGCTGTGCGTGGGTCTGAATATCACGATCGGTTACACCGGCCTGCTCGATCTGGGGTTCATGGCGTTCTATGCGATCGGCGCCTACACGGCGGCGCTTCTGAGCGCGCAGGGAGTCTCGTTCTGGGTCTCGGTCCCAACAGCGGTGGTTGTCGGGGGGCTGTTCCGCTACATCATCGGCGCGCCGGTGCTCCGGCTGCGGGGGGATTATCTGGCGATCGTGACGCTGGCGTTCGGCGAGATAGTCCGGCTGGTGCTGAACAATTACGATCAACTGACCAATGGTCCCAAAGGACTGCCGCGGGTAGGCGAGACGATGGCGAGCATACAGTTCGTCACCGTGCCGATTAATACCGATCTGGGCTTTTACTACTTGATTCTGGCGTGCCTCCTCATCGCGATTCTGGTCAGCTACCGGCTGGAGCATTCCCGCCTGGGGCGGGCGCTGGTGGCGATTCGCGAGGATGAACTGGCGGCGCAACTGGCCGGGATCAACGTGGCCCGCACCAAAGGCATGGCTTTCGTGCTTAGCGGCATGTTCGGGGCGCTGGCCGGGGCGATTTACGTTCATTGGATCGGCTTCATCACGCCCGACATGTTCACTTTCTGGGAATCGGTGCTGCTGGTCTCGATGATCGTGGTGGGGGGGATGGGGAATATTGCCGGGGTCCTACTCGGCGTCCTGCTGCTGGTGGGAGCGCCGGAACTGCTGCGGTCCACCCTCGGTACGAAGTTCGTGGACTACCGCTTGCTCCTGTTCGGCGCCGTGATGATCCTGGTGATCATCTTCCGGCCGCAGGGGTTACTGCCCTCCCGGCGGCGCGCACTGGAACTGCATCCGACCGAACCGGGGACGTGACCGATGTTGCTCGAGATCTCCGAAGTCACCAAGCAGTTCGGCGGCCTGACCGCGCTGTCAAATATCACGGCGTCGGTCGACGCCGGTCGCGTGCTGGGGCTGATCGGTCCGAACGGGGCCGGGAAATCGACGTTGTTCAATGTGATCACGGGGGTCTACCCTCCGGAACACGGAACGGTGCGGTTCAACGGCGCTTCGATCCACGGCCAGCCGCCGCACCAGATCGTGCAGTTGGGGATAGCACGGACGTTCCAAAACCTTCGCCTGTTCAGCAACATGACCGTACTGGAGAATGTGATGGTGGGGCGCCACGCGCGAACGCACGCCACGCTGGCCGATGCGCTCATCCGCACCGGCCGCGCCGCGCGCGAAGAGCGGCAGATCGCCGAGCAGGCGCGCGAAATGCTGCAGTTCGTGGGCTTGCTGGCGGTCGGCAATGAACTGGTGAAGAATTTGAGCTACGGTAATCAGCGCCGCCTCGAGATCGCCCGGGCGCTGGCCACCGAGCCGCTGCTGCTTCTGCTGGACGAGCCGACGGCCGGGATGAACCCGCGCGAGTGCAACGAACTGCTCGACCTGATCCGCAAAGTGCAGGAGCGCCAGGTGGCGGTGATCATTATCGAACACCGAATGCACGTCGTCATGTCAATATCCGAGCGGGTGGTGGTGCTCGATTACGGCGAGAAGATTGCCGAAGGGACGCCGGCCGAGGTGCAGAAGGATCGGCGGGTGATTGAAGCGTATTTGGGGACGGAGTAGGCCAATGAACGCAACGGCGCCGCTCCTGGCGGTTGAGAACATCCACTTGTTCTACGGTCCGATCGAGGCGCTCAAGGGAGTGTCGCTGGAATTGGCGGCCGGTGAGATCGTCGCGATTATCGGGGCGAACGGAGCCGGGAAGACCACGCTCATCAACACCATTTCGGGCGTGCTGCATCCGCGGCAGGGGGAGATTCGGTTGCGCGGGGAAACCATCAGCAAGCTTCCGGCGCACGCGGTCGCCCGGAAGCGCATCGTGCAAATACCGGAGGGACGCAAGGTGTTCGCCAAGCTCACGGTGCGGGAGAATCTGGAGATGGGGGGATACAGCGTCGCCGACCGAAGCAAAGTCAAAGAGCAGATCGAGTTGATGCAGACTCTGTTCCCGGTGCTCGGGGAACGTCGGCATCAGCCGGCCGGTACCCTAAGCGGCGGCGAACAGCAGATGCTGGCCATCGCGCGGGGGCTCATGAGCAGTCCGGAACTGCTGTTGTTCGATGAACCCTCGATGGGACTTTCTCCGGTCATGGTGGAAAAGGTATTCGGTGTAATTCGCGAGATCAATGGCCGCGGCATCTCGATCCTGTTGGTCGAGCAGAACGCGCGCAAGTCGCTGCAGATCGCGCATCGCGCCTATGTTCTGGAGACCGGCTGCATCGTGCTCTCCGATCGGGCGGACCGTCTGCTGGAAAACGACCAGGTGCGCCAGGCCTATCTGGGGACGTAGCGGGACCGCCGAGCGAAATGAAGAAAGCCCCGGCGGGTACAAACCGCCGGGGCTTTTCGTTGGGTTGAGAACCGCTCTGGTCGGTTATTTCATCAGGACCATCTTCTTGGTCGCTCTGAATTCGCCGGCTTCGGCGCGATACAGGTAAACGCCCGAGGCCACCTGTGAGCCATCGAACTCGACCTGGACACGGCCCGGACCGGAGTAACCGGAGTAGGTCTTGATGACCTGCCCGGTGATATTGAACACGGTAATGGTCCAATCCGAGGCCTTGGGCAGATCCAGACTGATGGTGGTCGTCGGATTGAACGGGTTCGGGTAGTTCTGATCGAGCGCGAACTCGCGCGGGAGCCCGTCATCGGGCTTGGAGATACCGCCGATGGGATCCTCTTGGTGCACGATGTCGCAACAGTTGTTGCCCGGAGGGATGCAGCGAGCCGAAGCTGCTCCGTTGGATTTGGCGGAGAATTGGAGCACTCCGCCTGCCTCCCACGCACTGTCGTGTGACATCGTGGTAGCAACACTGAAGTATCTGGGCTTCATGCTGCACGACAGATTTTTGCCGACATGCACGCGCGCGAAAGCAACTGGATTGGCGGATACGCTCATTGGGTCGAACGCGCTATTGGTCTTGAATCGAACAGTATTGGCGTTGGGATACGTGACGGTAACACCGGTTCTGACATTGGTCACGTTGTTGAGGCACCAGTCCAACGGGACTGAGACATCGACCATGAATGAGTCCAGGACAAAGTTGTTACGAACCTTGATGTCGAAGTACGTACAGGCGTTGGTCGACGTGTACCCGGCACTGGAGAATTCAGCGAGCACGACCTCAAGCTGGTTGCCAAACGGACCAAACTTCAACATCGTGTTCGTGGAGTCTGCTTTAAAGCACTGCGGAGACTGGCAGTCAGGAACGACGGTATGCTCAGGGCTCACCGCGAAATCGTCGATGAATGCTGGACGGATGAACCGACCGGCCCATGATGGCACGTAACCAATGGTGTCCCAGACTGTTCTCAGTGTCACTAGCGACTGCGGTGTGCCCGACGCCGGTAGGCAGTTGGTGTACGCCGCGTCGTAAACCTGGTAGACATTGCCGGCATCGACGGACGGCGTGGACGAACTCCACTTGAGCGCGGATCCCGATGTTGCGTAAGTGGATGGAACGGTCAAATTGGCGCTGCCGGTCTTCAGATTCAGAGATATCCCCTTGTCAGCCAGTGATGAGATCCCGGCCGCAAAACTATTGGCCATGCTGATGTCCCAGAAGACATTCCGGGGAGCTGATCGGCGCAGCAGGTTGTCAGTTCCTTGGAGTGAGGCAGTCAGGGCGGCGGTGTCCCCCAATTTTGTGAAGCCGCCGACATAGGACGGATTCGGATTCATACTGCAGTGGGCCGGGCTATATGTGCAACTGTCCACGGCAAACAACACCGAGCTGTACATCCCAGCCTGCGGCAGGTCACACAATGCCGTGAAGTACAGGGTGTACAACGTGTCGTTGGTATAGAGCGGCATCGAAGTACCGTTCATCGCGAAGAATGTCAAAGTGTCTTGCCGTACGTCGGTGAAAACGTAGCCAAGACTCGCGATGTGCGGGATCGAATCGAGACGCAGTTTGTCTCCGTCGAACGTAATGAGGTGATAGAAACTGCCGGTCAACGCCGAGGTTGTTGCTTTCACGGGTAGAGCGGCAATCGCACCGGTCCCACCAATAACGGTGTCAAGGCGAATCGCAAAGTCCGCATGGTAATCGGCCACCGTAACCGACCCGTCAGTGTAATTCTCATCGATCGGGCTCTGAGTTGGCAGCCCGGTGAGCGTTATGAAATTCAGGTTTGTGCTTCGACAGAAGTTCACGGGATCGACGCTACTCTCGTCCTGACAGAGCACCGAGAAAGTCAGTTCCAGAAAGTCCGTGTAGGTTGACGGAACGGCCGCATTGCCGCCATACAGCTCGATGTAGACCGTATCGAAATTGCTGGTCGGGTCGGGTCGGTATAATGACGTGCGGCCGGTAAACGAAGAGCCGATAACCGTCGCGCCCCAATAGGCGAGTTTCGTCCGATCCACCAGAATTGCAAACGAAACGTTGGTCAGCATGGTGCCGGCATGACTGCCGTCCGTATCTCTCAGGCTGAACATGATGTCGGCCTGGGACTCGGCAGGGTCGGGTCGAGTGTCCTGAATGAATGCCTGTGTCGTATTGAGTTTGAAGAAGACCTGTTGTGACGGCGTACCCATGGGATTGGCGAAAAGACCGGTGGCTCCCATGAGTAATGCAACCGTCAGGATCAGGGCCATTATCCCTATCTTGCGCATACGTACTCCTGTGTTTCGTAAGGTGTGAGGATTACTTCCTTGCGGTAGAGTGCGACAGATATCCGGGCTGTTCCGATGACAGCCGTATTTCACCTCCTTTCCCGGACAGAGTTGTCCCGGACTACAGGTTCCCCCTGCTACTGCGGAGATAGTACGCGGTCGAAGTACTTAAATCATAGCACCGTGACGCTCGAATGTCAAGCGAAATCACCGCGACGGGCAGTGCCAGGATTGCACATGATACGTCGCATGATAACGTCGCGTTGGCGACAAGTGGCATGGTCCGCAGGATCACACGCGTGAGCACGGGTATAGCCGTGATCGGGTGCGCACCGACTTGCGGACAGGAAAAATGGACCCGGATCGAATCCGGTGTGCGACAACGAACTTGAGCGACCACATTCGTCCTATTTCCCTGCCACGTCCGATATCACCGGGCCAATCAGGTCTTGACACCATGCGGTCCGGGCGATAAGTTGCGCACGGGGCTACGGTTGTAGACCGACGTGTGACCGAGTAGTCGCACACAGTCGGACACAAGCATTCTAAATAGATTTTCGCAAGGGACACCGCACCTTGAGCTCGCAGCGAACGGTCATCGTCCTCCTGGTTGTCATCGTCCTGATGGCAGTGGAAATTCTGTACCTGATCAGAGAGAATCACCGGCTGCAGGGAATTGTCGCCGAGTCATCGGTCCTGTACAACACCCTTCAGGCAAGACAGCGCGTACCCAGTGTCGAAGGCGAGGACGTGCAGGGGGCGCGCGCCGAACTTCGCTATTCGTCCACGGCGCCGCACACGCTGTTGATGCTCTTTTCGCCCGACTGCGGACCATGCCAGGAGAATGCGGCATTCTGGCAGAGTCTCACGGCCGTGCCGGCAGGGGACTCGTTGCGGTACTTCGGCCTGTGTGTCGGTGGCCCGTCCGCCTGCGCCGGCTATGCGGCCGAGCACGGCCTGACCTTCCCGGTGATGGCGGTCACCGATGAGCGGTTGGCGGCAGCGTACAACGGCCACGTCCTCCCGCAAACCGCCATCGTGTCGCCGGAAGGGATCGTCCTGCGGACATGGCCGGGGGCACTGGGGCAGGAGCAGCAGCAGGAAGTGACCGGCGAACTGGAGCGGTTTCGTCAACCGCGATAAGTGAGACCAATCTCGATCGATATCCCTCTTCAATCGAGGGAATTATATGTCGCGAAAGGAGGTGACAGAGATGACGAAATTCAAAGTCGTCAAGGCGTTGGTGTTGTTACTGGCGTTCATGGTGCTCTTTATGGGCGGCTTTTCGATCACGTCGGCCAGTAAGGTCGAGGCGGCGAAATGCTGTTGGGTGAGAGTGTGCACGGTGAACCCGCCGATCGTGTGCTGGGATGAATGCCGTCCCTGCCCGAGACTCTGAGGTACTACCGCAAAAGTGACTTCTGCCGCGCCGGGGTGTTCCCGGCGCGGTAAATCCTTCAGTTCCTCTTCCTGCGATTCGCCACGAAATCCATAAACACGTACTGGCCGAGGTTATCGACCGAGGCGAAATAGGCGCGTCCCCGATTCAACTCGGTCAGGCGCGTGACGAACTGCTGCAAGTAGGGATCATCCGTCACCATGAAGGTGGTAATGGGGATCTTCTTCTTGCGACAGGTGACCGCCTCGTCGAGGGTGCGATTGACGATGCGCGGGTCGAGCCCCATCGGATTACGGTAGACCTGGCCGTTGGGACGGGTGATCATCGACGGCTTGCCGTCGGTGACCATGAAGATCTGCTTGTTGACGTGTCTCTTGGCCAGCAGAATCTGTCGCGCCATGCGGAGTCCCGCCTGGGTGTTGGTGTGGTAGGGGCCGGCGCCGATATACGGGAGATCATCGATCGCCACCTGCCGGGCATCATCGCCGAACAGGACGATGGAGAGATCATCCTTGGGGTATTTCGTCAGGATCAGTTCCGTGAAGGCCATGGCGACCTGTTTGGCGGGCGTGATCCGGTCCTCGCCGTAGAGCACCATGGAGTGCGAGATGTCGATCATCAGCACGGTGGCGCAGGAGCTGGTCTTCTCGGACTCGAATACTTCGAGGTCGTCTTCCTGCAGTTCGAGACCGAGGTCGCCGGTGCGACTGATCGAGTTGAACAGCGATGACGTGAAGTCGATATGGCGTGGGTTGTCGCCGAATGCGAACGATCGCTTTTCCGGCAGGGGCTCCTCGGAACTGCCCCCTTCATACGGCATGGGGTGATCCCCTTTGCCGGAGGAGCGGAGGCGATTGAAGATCTGGTCGAAAGCATCGCGGCGAAGCGTCCGTTCCCCCCGGGTGGATAACCGCAGACCCTCGTCGGTCTGGCGGATCAGGCCGTTCTCCTTCAGCGCCCGCTCGAATTCCTCCAGATCATACTTGGCATCGAGGATTCCCTGCGCCTGCAGGCGGCGCATGAGACCGAGCGTCTCCTCCACGTCGCCGTTGAGGCGCATCAGCAGATACTGGTAGATGGCCATCAGATCGGCCAGGTCCCGGACCCGGGCGAACAGCGCGTCATCCCACTGCTGATAGATGAACTTCACCGCGCCCCCCCGAGCCCCTTGAGCATATCGGAAAACATGTCGGCGTAGCGGACGAGGGAATCGACCTCTTCGCGGGCGATGATGTTGTTGTGGTGGAGCCCCTCGAGCACCAACTCCATGCGCAGGAGCAACTCCCGCTCATCGGAGATATCGAAGTACTGGCGCACGACTTCCCGCAGTCCGGCCACCCCCAGCAGGCGGGTGCGGTATTCGGCGAACGGAAGCTCGTCGGAAAGCTCGAGCTTCCGGCCGGTGGAGAAGTAGTCGGTGATCGCCTCGTAGGGGTTGTGCGAGGGGGCGTCGCCGCGCGGCTTGTCTTTGGTGGGCGTCGGGAAACGGCGCAGGAAGACGGCGTTGATGGCGCTGCCGATCAGCGTACGGGTCACCAGGATCGCCCCCTCCTGCTCCCCCTCGTACACCAACTCGATTTTGCCGGTAACCGAAGGCACGACGGCGTACAGGTCGCAAATGCGCGGGAAAAGGTCGCCATCATTGTTTCTCAGCGAGCGCCGCTCGACATTAGAGAGGAGATTCTCATAAGCGGATATGGAAACCCGCGCCGAGACGCCGGAGGACTGGTCGACATGCTCGCTGGCACGGGCCTGAATGGTGACCTCCTCGACGATCTCCTTGACGAAGTCCGGAACCGGAATCGCCTTGTCTTTGGCAGTATGCTCGCTCTCGGTGATCGCCCGGCCCTCGTCGATGGAGCGCGGATAATGGGTGATGATCTGAGAATCGATCCGGTCCTTGAGCGGCGTGATGATATTGCCGCGGTTGGTGTAATCTTCCGGATTGGCCGAGAACACCATCACCAGATCGAGCGGCACGCGGAGCGGGAACCCCCGCACCTGAATGTCACTCTCCTCAAGTATATTGAGGAGGCCGACCTGGATGCGGGGCTGCAGATCCGGCAGCTCGTTGATGGCGAAGATGCCGCGATTGGTGCGGGGCACGATGCCCCAGTGGATCACCTCTTCGTTCGAAATATCCAGCTTCTCGCGGGCCGCCTTGATCGGATCGATATCGCCGATCAGGTCGGCGATAGAGACATCGGGCGTCGCCAGTTTCTCGTGATACCGCTCCTCTCGCGAGCGCCAGGTGATCGGCAGACCATCCCCCAACTCGGCCAGCATCCGCTTCGCTTTCGGTGAGATGGGGTGAAAGGGGTCCTCGTTCAGATAGGTGCCGTCGACCGAGGGGTGCCATTCATCGAGCAGTTGCGGAAGCAAGCGAAGGATGCGGCTTTTGGCCTGGCCCCGCAGACCGAGCAGGATGAAATGATGGCGGGAGAGGATGGCGTTCTCGATCTGCGGAACGACGGTCTTCTCGTAGCCGACGATGCCGGGGAAGGTCGGTTTTCCGGACTTGAGACGGGCCAGCAGGTTTCGCCGCATCTCCTCTTTGACCGACCGGCTCTGCCAGCCGGAAGCGCGCAGTTCGCCAAGCGTCGCGGGTAGTCTATTCGTCACACGGTCTCCTCTCACACAGATAGGTACACGGCTCCACCAGGGGCCAGTATTCGTAACAGCGGGGAGGGGGTATTGGTTCGGCGGCAAGGGGCGCCGGAAAAGGTCTGGTTCAGGGCAAGGGACGGAAGTAGGCGTCGCGAGCGCCCTTGGCTACCGAGCCGACCGGAACCTCGAGGACTTCGGCTTTGAACGGTCGGCTTCCCTTAATGACGATGATGTCGTTCAGCTTGACATCGTACGAGGCCTTGACGCGACGGCCGTTCACCTCGACCAAACCGTTGTCGGCCATTTCCTTGGCGACTGTCCGGCGCTTGATGATCCCGACCGTCGACAGAAAGTCATCGATCCGCATCAGACTTCCAGACGGTTGTCGACATAGGTGCGGCCGCGAATCTGCTCGAGCCACTTGTCAACCATCTTGCCGGTTTTCTGCTGGCGCGCCATCTCTTTGAGACGGTCGAAGTCCTGATCCAGCGTAAACGTCTTGGGGGGTTGATACTCGAGCAGTTTGAGGATATGCACGCCGAACTGGGACTTGACCGGACCCCGGTATTCACCGGCGGTCTGCCATCCGGCGACCGCCGCGGCGAAGTCGGTGGGGAGTTGGTTGACGGCATACCAGCCGAGTTCCCCGCCGGAGCCGCGGGTGTCGTTGTCATCCGAGAACGTCTTGGCGATCTCGGCAAAATCGGCGCCACCCCGGGCGGCCGTGAGCAGGGAGTCGGCCAACTGCATGGTGCGCGCGGTATCGGCCGCCGACGGGCTCACCGGAAGCAGGATATGGCGCAAGCGTAGCTTCTCCTCCTGACGCCCCTCGCACTTGATGATGTGAAACCCGAACTGGGTGCGAACGATGCCGCTGATTTCGCCGGGGTTCAGGTTGAAGGCCGCCCGCGAGAACTCCGGCACCATATCGTCTTTGCCGACAAACCCCAAGTCGCCGCCATTGGCGCCGGCGCCGAGGCCGGAGTACTGGGCCGAAAGCGACGCGAAATCGGCTCCCTCGAGTGCCCGCTGCCGCAGAGAATCAGCCCGAAGTCGCACCGAGTCCTCGACCAGCGGCGAGGCATGGTAGCCGATCAGGACATGAGCCAGTCGCACACCCTCCGGCTGCGTCGGGATGGAGTCGTGGTAGTTCGAGTAGAATTCCTCGACTTCGTGTCGCGAAACGGAAACATCGGCCAGCTTCTTCTGAATCAGACGCTGCTTGAGCATCTGGTTTTCCAGATCGCCGCGGTACCGCTTTTTGAGGTCGCGCAGGGTCAGCCCTTCCTGCGCCAGCGCCGCAATGAACTCGTCGTTGGAATTGAAACGGGCGGCGACGCGCGCCACCTGTTCGTCGAGAGCCTGGTCGACCTCCTCGGACCGGACGGTAATGGAGGTGTCCTTCTTGGCCTCGATCAGGAAGAGCTGCTCCGAGATCATCTGCTCGAGCACCTCCTTCTGCATTTGCGCCAGTTCGGTCTCGCTGGTGGGACGTTTGCCGCTCTGAAACGCCGCCATCTGGACCTGGGTCGTGAGTTCGGACAACAGTATGACCTCGTTTCCGACGACGGCCACGATGCGGTCGACCAGCTCGCGTTCGGCGCGGGCCGGGCTGATCGCCAGGGCGACCAGCAGCAGAATGAACCCTGCGCGCAGTCGGGACATCAGCGTCCTGCCGCGGCGGTCGTGTCGGTGGCGGTGTATCTGGTCTTGTCGATCAGCGACCACAGCACATCCTCGCTGGTACTGATCGTCATGGCCGCTTTGCGTTCCTTGACCCACTGCTGGAACTCCTCGATCTTCTGGTTGCTGGCCAGTTTCTGCATGATGTCACGTTTCACCGGAATGAAGTCCTTCAGCTCGGCATCCATCTTGTCGATCACGTAAAAGATGGAGTACCGGCCGACCGTCACCACCGGCCCGCCGATCGCGCCCACCGGCGTCTTCCAGGCCAGGTCGAACACTTCCGGGAACCACTTGCGCTCGATATACTGGAGGTCGCCGTCCTTGCCGCGCTGCGCCGGGCGTTCGGTGTACTGGGCCGCCATCTTCTTGAATTCCTCGAGCGACTTGATGGACTTGGCCAGCCGCGCCGCCAGCATCTCGTCGGACATCAGGATTTCATACACGTGCACCTTGGCCGGATTGGTGAACTCCTCGGGATGATCGTCGTAGTATTTGCGCACGGTGGCGTCATCCGGGATCGGCAGATGCGGAATGGAGTCATTGCGCATCACATCGGCCATGGTCCATTCCCTGAACAGCTTGATCTTCTTCTTGAAGGTGTCGTCGTTCTCGATGCCGGTCTGGTTTGCCTCGTACACCAGGATGTCGTTCAGCTTGATCTGGAAGATAAACGAGGTGAGCGAATCGGCCATGTCGAAATCGGGGCGCAGCACCGCCGGCACCTGCGACTGACGGGCCAGAGTGAGATACTCGTACAGGGTGACCGGACCACCGGCCCAGGTCGCCATGACCAGCTCGCGCTCGTTGCGGTCGAGCTGGGTGTCATCGAAGTCGTTCTTGGGCAGCGAGGCCAGGAGTTGCGGGGGATAAAGCTGCTCCCGCTTGTGCAGGACATAGTCGCAGGTGGTGCGGTCGACCGTGATCGGGTACTTCTTCCTGAGCTCGTCGAGGTACTCCTGCATGAGCTTCATGCGTTTGTTGCCGACCACGCGATTGAACAGCTCCTCCTTCATTTCGTTAAACGGCCCACGCATGTCGTTGGGCTGGCGGTCGACCAGCTTGATGACATGGTAGCCGTAGGGGGTCTTGACCGGCGGGGACACCTCGCCCGGCTCCAGACTGAAAATCGCCTGCTCGAACTCGGCCAATTGCGGCGGGAAGGCACCCCACGTGAAGTAGCCGAGATCGCCGCGATTGCGCTTGGCGGCGGGGTCGGCCGAGAGGTCATAGGCGAGCTGATCGAAATTCTCGCCGGCCGTCAGCTTCGTGACGATCAACTGGGCGGAATCGAGCGTCCGCATGAGAATCTGGGATGCCCGGACCTTGTATTCCAGCCGATTCCAGAAGTCCTGCATTTCGGCATCGCTGACGGGAGACTTCTGGACAATGTTCTTGTCATAGAGCACGTCGAGCAGAAACTTGTCTTTGTTGGCCAGCACCACCCGCGCGATCTCCTCGGACTTGTCCAGCCCCTTTTCATAGGCGGCCTGGACCAGCATCCGCAGGACGACCAGGGTGTCCAGAAGCTCCTTCTTCTTGTCGAACTCCTCCTGGGCACTGCCGTAGGAATAGTGCACGTTCTCGATGAACGTCTTGTAATCATCGACCGTGATATTCTCGTTGCCGACCTGGGCAATCGTCTTGTCGCCTTCCTTGCCGCAGCCGCTCACCAGGACTACAGCGAGAACCAGAACGGCCAACCATCCACTCAGAAACCATTTGCTCATATCAGACTCTGACCTCCACGTCACTAACTTGTCTTGTACCAATGGCGAAGCGCCGGGGTTCCGCAGAGCCCGGGCGGAAAAAGAGTCCTAAGATAAGCAGGTTCAGGGGGGTTGCCAAGCGGAATCCGGGTCGCCCCGGGCCGCCTACTCGTAGTCGGATTCGAGATATTCCTGGGTACTGGACTGGCGGACCAGCCGCTGAGAGAGCTTCTTGGAGAATTCCAGGGCGGAGTTCTCGCCATACACCTTGAGCATGTGGTTCATGGCGATGACCTCCGAAATCACCGTGATATTCTTGCCGGGTGAGATCGGCACATTGATCTGGGGGATATGGACCCCAAGCAGGGTGGTGTGGTTGTCATCCATGCCGAGCCGCTCGTACTGCGCGGTTTCCGACCAGAGCGTCAGGTGCACTTCAACCTCGATCCGCTTCTGCAGCCGGATGGCGCGAATGCCGAACAGCTCCTCGACATCGATTATCCCCACGCCGCGAATCTCCATGTGGTGTCCCAGCAGTTCGGAGCCGGACCCGATAATGACATCGGGCGCCACCCGGGTGACGCGGACGACATCATCGGCCACGAGCCGATGTCCGCGTTCGACCAGGTCGAGGGCGATTTCCGACTTCCCGATACCCGACTTCCCGGTGTAGAGAAGCCCCACGCCGTACACATCGACCAGCGTGCCGTGGACATTAATCGTCGGGGCGAACACATGATCGAGATAGGCCGAAAGACGCTGCGCGAGATCGGCCGTGGTGAGGCGGCTGGAAAAAACGGCGGTCTTGTATCGGTCGCCGACCTCGAGGAATTCCAGGGGCGGCGTGATCCCTTTGGCGACGATGACGAGCGGTACATCCTGACCGAACATCACCTCGGCGACCTCGAGCAGCCGCTCGCGCGACATCTGGCCCATGTAGGTCATTTCCGTCTCGCCCAGGACCTGAATCCGCCGGCTGGCGAACCGCTCGAAAAAGCCGGTGAGCGCCAAACCGGGTCGGTGCAGCTCGGCGTTGTGCACCACCTTGTTCATGCCGTCGCTGGTGCCGGACAGCAGCGTCAGTTCCAGGTCCTGACTGCGGGCCAGGTAGATTTTTTCGACGGTGACAGTGGCCATGATGGAATAATATAGCCCCGCCCAAGGGGGCGGGGCAAGCTTGAAATCGCGTCTCGGCGGGCGAACAGTGGCCTGAACCGGTCCGTGTCGCTCAGACTGAGACGGTGGCCTTGAAGGGGTGCCGAACCTGGCCCAGGACGGCGCCGGCGGACAGTCCGCCGCCGAAGGCGAACCAGACGAATCTCTTTCCGATAGCGAGCTGCTGTGCGTTCAGGGCGACAGCGAGCGGGATAGACGCCGACGTCGTGTTGCCGAATCGTCCGCCCGCATCGAGCACCGCGCCGCTAAACCCCTGCGCCTTCCACTGATTGATGATCTCCTGGTTCAGCGTCAGATTGGCTTCGTGCAGCGTGGCCAGATCGATCTGCCCCATCTCCCAGCCGGCCTTTTTCAAGGCGGCCCGGATCCCCGGTCCGCCGACCATGGGCACGATCAGTTCGCGCACCATGGCGCCATCCATGGTGAGACGATTCTGGTAGTCGCGAATTTCCTTCTCGGTTTGCACGGGACGACTCGATCCCCCCATGGGGGTGACGATGATGTCGGCGTCTTTGCCGCTGGCCCAACTCCAGAACCGTTCGTTCCCGAACCAGTCCTCTTCCGGAGGGACGGCCGTGCACCAGGTGGCGGTGCCGGCATCGCCGAGCACGCAGGCGAAGGCGCGGTCGCGCCAGTTGATGGTGGTGCTCATTTTGTCCGCACCGACCACGATCACGTTGCGGGCCATACCGGTCGAGATGAGCAGATAGGCATGCTGCAGACTGGCCACCCAGGTCGAACAGGCCAGGGAGCAGTCGATGCACTGGAATTCGCGCGGCTGATCGCCCACATGGGTCGGGATCCCGAGGCGATCCTGCAGAAGAGCCGAGTCCGGCGGGCTGTTGAGATAGGACGGCGTCACCGTGCCGAACACGATGCCGTCGATCTCCGCCGGGCGAAGGCCGGTATCGGCCAAAAGGGCCTGGGCGGCCCGGGCCGCCAGGTCGATCGTCCCCTCCGCATCGGGCGCGAAACGCCGTTCGCTGAAGCCGATGAAGCGGCGTATCCAGCGGTCGCTGGTCTCATACTGCTTTTTCTGTTTGCGGTCGAGGACAGGGTGGCCGTTGCGAAGTTGCTCGGCCTGGATCATCATGCGCTCTTTGCGCAGACGAGCGGCGATGCGGTTGTTTGAGACGTGATGGCGCGGGGCGTAAGCCGAAATCGCGCCGATACGCATGCCGAAACGTTGTGACTGACTCATCGATGGTCACCTATTGCGTTCACGTGCGTTGCCAAAGACAGCCGGCAACGCGCCCGATCCTCCGGCGGCGCGCTGTCAGCCGATTGTTACCAGCCGAATATCGAAAACGAGCGCCTGTCCGGCAAGTGGATGGTTGGCATCGAGCGTAATATTTTGCTCGTCCAGCGACGTGATCAGCACGTCCACCAGACCGCCATCGGCCTGCTGCATCTGCAACTGCATGCCGATTTCGGGACTCAGGTCCTCGGGCAGGCGATTCCGCGGCACGCTCAACACGAGCTCCTCGCTATGCGGGCCATACGCCTCCTCCACCGGTATCGTCACCGTGCGGGACTCGCCGGTCTGCATGCCGACTATGGCGTTCTCGAATCCCGGAATAACCCGGCCGGCGCCCAGAACAACTTCCAGCGGCTCCTGCCCGGCGGAACTGTCGAACTCCGTGCCATCGGTCAATCGACCGGTATAGTGAACCGTTACCCGGTCACCCACTTGGGCTTTGCCCACGAACACCTCCTGAGTGTGAAAGACCTGAAGTCAGATGTCTCAAGCAGGGCGGGAGCGTGGATTGCTTCCGCCCCGGGGTCGACCGTCGACACCCCCGGCCGACTGCCGGACAATCCGGTGCGGCCGCGGAGTGACGGTAATCCTTACCAGCGGTTGGGACGCCGAGTGGTCGTCGGCTTGCTGCCGCGGGGCTGGGCCTCACTGACCTTCAGCGTGCGACCATCGAGGTCCTGCCCGTTGAGTCCGGTGATAGCGGCCTGGCCCTCTTCCTTTTTCGGCATTTCGACGAATGCGAAACCGCGCGGCTGACCGGTCTCCCGATCGGTAATGATGGCCACGCTGGAAACTTCGCCGAAGCCCTCGAAAGCGGCGCGAAGACCCTGTTCGGTCGTGCCGTGTGACAGGTTGCCGACATAGATGTTCATAAGAACCTTTCGTGTGTGTTCATTCCTGCTGAGCCCCTGCCTGTTGTGCATACCAGGTCGAACGGAACAAACGGTTAAACGCGGGCACAAGCCCAAAGCCGACAGGTGAGGGTTTTGGCAAGGGTTAACTGCGCGAGCCACGACTTGCTAAAAGGTCAACGGGCGGCCGTATGTCTTGCCGGAGCATAGCAATAGGGGCCCCGGAAGTCAAACCCATTTTTGGCTGCGCCCCCCCGGCCGCCGGGGGGACACGTACGCCCAGTTTATGATTGACACGACTTGCGACAGCCGGTAGTGTAAGGCACGGTTTGGGCGGGAGGGCTGCCGCGCCGGCCGGGAGGAGAGTTTTAGGTAAAGCGTAACCAAAAATGGAGGGGATAATGTGTTCACAATGCACGTCTCGCTTGATTGAGTGCCCAGGCCACTGCGAACTTGCAGGCTGGGAGAAAAGTGATGGTCAATCGAGAGCTCGCTGTTCAGGTGAAGATCGGCGTGCATGCGATCATGTCAAGAGAGGCCGTTCTGCAATTCCGTTGCTGGCAAGAGGGTTGGCTTTAGGCCTACTGCTGTTCCTTACTTACCGCTTCGCCCCCGCAGCGGACTTGGCTTGCGTTGGATCAAGTTGCTCTCAAGGGTGCCTTCCGCGATGCGTCTCCCTCGACGTCTCGCCGATTGCCGTCAATGGCAACATGGTCACCTTCTGCGTCGGCGTAAGTGCCAAAGGCATGGACAACGGAATGAACATCCAGACTTTTGTCTATGCTAAGGGATACCCCTCGGCGAGGGGAAGCTGTACCGCCCACGGGTTAGCGCCAGTTTGTCTTGGTTGCGAGAACCGATTCACGACCACGATTTCGGTAGACAGCAGTGGCTTGGCGTATTTCTGGGCCGTCTCGCAGGAGAGGAGCTCTCTCAATGATGTCGTGTGTACTTGTACTACGGAAACCACGGCAGTAAGTGTCTCCATACCCCAACCGGTGGAGTTCACGCCGAAGGCAGAGGAATTGGGACCGATAGCCTGTGAATCCCAGATTGGCGATCCCATTGATGCCTTGACAGGAAACGTGTATCAGGCGCAGACAGACGTTCAACTCTCGACCGATCGGGGACAGGCCGTCGCTTTCACGCGCTATTACAACTCATTTGACACCACGATCGGCTGGCTCGGCAGAAAATGGAGACACAGCTATCAGTACACGCTCACTGTCGATACGGCGTCCGGCAATGTTGCCATAACTGAAGGCAACGGCAGGCGCAGTACATATCGAAAGGTGGATACGCCATATGGTGTGGAGTATCATGCTCCCTGGGGTATTCATGACCGGCTTGAGCATAGTGAATCTGACGACAGCTATGCACTGATCACGCCAGACGATACGCGTTACGTCTTTGATTCTTCGCACCTTCTCGTCTCGGTGGTCGATCGCAATTCCAACGCTGTTTCCCTGACATATACAGGATCGAATCCAACCTCTATCCAGGACATGAGCGGACATCAGCTTTTCTTCAGCTACAACAACGGGAGGTTGAATTGTGTTCGTGGCAGCGCTGGAGATACGCTTACCGCTTACACCTACAACGCCAACGGCGACCTTCAGGCAGTGACGTATCCGGATGGCTCCCAGCGGTTTTTCACCAGAGGGACTCAAGAGTATGACTCGTTGCAAGTTGTGGAGTTCGCAACTTCGGACAGCGTGAACGGCTATTTCGCGTACGACTCACTCGGTCGCGCCACGCAGTTCTTTCGGAAGGATGGCCGTGACTCTACATTGATCTCGTATCAGTCCTACTGCAACACGTGTCCCGACTCCTTTCAAACACGAACGGCCATCCGGGACGATAGCGACACTACAATCTACACTTCCCAGTGGGCGGTCGACATGAGCCGCCGCTATCCTAAGCGCGTGGTCAACCCGAACTGCACGGAGTGCGGAAAGGAATACGTCTTCGGTCCGGCAGGGGAGAAAGTGAAGGTTGTGCACACTGACGGAGTGGCAGACTCTTTCGCCTACGACGTGCGGGGGAATATGACGCGCTTCTTACGCGCCGCCAACACTTCACTCGCCGATACGACGCACTGGCAGTATGATGACGACCTGAACCTCCCGATCCGGGCGTTGGTCAAAAGCCTCCTGGCCCCGACCGAATACGACACCACCTTTTACCTCTATGACTCGACGGGCAATCTCCTGCGAGCCATTGAGAGCGGCTACCTGACTGAGTCTACGAGGTACCGCGACACCACTACCTTCAACTATAATTCCAGCGGGCAACTCGTCCGGATTGATGGTCCGCGACGAGACGTTTTGGACACAACCTCTTTTGTCTATTACACAAATGGTGACCTTCGCTACGAGACACTCGCCAACGGGAACACGACGGAATATGGCCAGCGTGACTATCTTGGTCGTCGCACTTGGCTGAGATCGGCGAACGGCGACACTACTCGACTGTCCTTCGATAAACGCGGAAGACTCTTGAAGGTGGTTACACGGGCCGGCGCTTCCGACAGCGGAATTGTCTCGTACGGCTACAACGTAGAGGGCCGACTCACCTCCGTGACCACGCCAGTGGGGATTACGCTTACGATTAATCGCGACAACAGCGGCCAGATCGACACCGTCACCGACGAGATGGGATCTTACATACGATATGCCTATGACCTGGCGGGCAATCTATCAAGCGAGCAACTTTTCGCCAGTGGCGGCGTCCTTCGCAAGTCTCAGTCGTTTCTCTACAACGACAAGCGCCAGCTCGTGAAATCCGCCGGACCAATCGGCGATACATCCCGGTTCGCGTATGCAACGGGTGGCACTCTGGACACGGTGATCAACCCGCTTGGCCACCGTACGGTATTCCGCTATGACTCGCTGCAGCGCCCAATCGCTATGGTGCAGCCACGGGTCGGCGACAGTGTGAAGACCCAGTACTCGTATGATAGGAGAGACCACATCATCAAGGTAATCGACCCCGACGGGTATGAATATGCGTTTCGCTACGACGATAAGTCCCGGCTGATTCTCGACAGTTCGGCGGTGACCTGGGTCACTCGTTACGGCTACGATCCCGCCGGCAATCTGACTTGGAAGAAAGGAGCTTCGGGGGACTCCGTCGCGTACAAATATGACGCGCTCAACCGGCTCACAAAGGCTCTATACCCGGATTCACAAAACGTCCGGTATTCATACGACGGCACGGAGTTTAGTCACGGACAGGGACGCCTGTACAAAGAGGACGTCCCGGCCTGCAGCACAAAGTATCAGTACGATGCCCGCGGCCGACTCTATCAGGAGCTGCGGTGGTTCGCATCGGACACGATCACGTACACGACGAGCTACACGTATGACAAAGACAATGTGATCAGCCGTATTACCTACCCGTCAGGCGTTCAGGTAGCCTACGACCGCAATGCCGCAGGAAATGTGAGCCAGGTCCGCTGCTTCAAGTTCGACCGATGGACGACGCTGGTCGACAACGTTACCTACGCCCCATTTGGTGGCCCGGAGTCGTGGACGCTCGGAAACGACATCACCGTCACCAACCGCTATGACGCGCGTTATCTCATCGATTCGATCGGCGCATCTCCGACCAATGTCATGAAGTGGCGGTACTCCTACGACTCAGCGGGAAACGTCTCGCAGATCACCAACTGCCTTGACACGAACAGCACACGTCATTTCACCTACTCAGAGATGGATCAGCTCCTCACGGCAAGATGCCGCGATTTCCCCGACACATCCCTGAGGTACTTCTACGCGCGAAACAGCAACATAGATAGTATGTTCATTTCCGACTCGCTTGCGCGCGACACCGTGCGGTTCTATTACCACCGGAATCGCCTGGACTCAGTTCTGGGGCCTGACAACAAGTTCTACATGTACGACTCGACCGGCAGTGTCACTTCCGAGTCCGGAGGATTGAACTCCTATGCCCTAACCTATGACAAGGCAGGACAGCTCGTGAGCGTCGATGACGGGGATTTAGTGACCAGCTTTCAATACGACGGTGGCCGCAGGCGCGTCAAGAGAGCATATGGAACCACCGGCACGAGGTACTTCTCCAATAGTCTGGGGCAGGTGATAAGCGAGTTCAGCCTGACCGGCCAGTGGCAATGCGACTACGTGTATTGGAACGGCAGGCTGCTGGCTAAGCTGGTCCAGGGACTTGCCCCGGGCATTGACCCGGACCCGGATACAACCGGGACAGACGCGATTGACCCTGGCGGCGAGACAGACGGCAATGAACCCCCTCCCAATCAACCGATCATCGTGCCGTACTTCTATCACCTTGACCATTTGGGCACGCCCTGGTACATGACGAACACTTACAAGACCGTCGTGTGGCGAGGTGAGTATTATCCGTATGGAGACATGTACTATCAGCAGCTCAACACGACCAATCCCCATCGCCTGCCGGGGCAGATTCACGACCAGACCACGGGGCTCTACTACAACTGGCATCGGTACTACGATCCCAAACGGGGCCGGTATCTTCAGGCTGACCCGATCGGGTTGGTCGGAGGAATGAACCAATACGGATACGCCGGTGGCAATCCTCTGCGATTTGTTGACCCCTTTGGACTTCTGACGGAAGTCATAATTTGGCAGCCAGTGAGTTGGGGGAAGTCCTCTTTTGGACACGTCTCCGTGAATATCAACGGAACATCATATAGCTTTACACCAGGTGGATGGGATGTAAGGGCGGCTCAAGAGTACGCGGCGCTCAACTACTTCAGGGAGGGCGTAGGAATGAGTCTCAAGCTCACTAAGCTTCAGGAGTCCGCTCTAGAGACCTTTTTGAAGAATTATAAGAGGCAATACAAGTGGTATTCATCAAGTAGCTGCGGGGACCCGATAGAAGAAGGTCTTGAGAATCTGGGATTTGACTTGGGATTGATTGTCTTTCCCGTCGGTCTTGGCAACACGCTGATGAGCCAAGGCATGGTTGAATCGTACAGCTTCTATCAGTCCCAGATGCCTGAGAGACAGTGGTGGAATGACGCACCTTGGACCTTCGCGCCCGGATGGTGGTCCGGATTATTTGAAAGCCTTCTGAGGTGGAGAGGAATTGTGCCATGAAGTGGGTTCTAGGTCTTTTGATGCTTGCTTTGCTCTGCTGCTCTGAGGCAGATGTTCAGACAGGGATACTTGTAGTCACGGGTCCGGAGAAGCCAAGAGTTGTTGCCGATGCAGATTATCCCGCTCACTACAAAGGAGCGCAAACGATTGCTGAGCTTCAAGTCGGTGACACCGTGCCCGTCTTCAAGAGAGAAATCCTGAAGGACTGCATGGTATGTCAAGTGAAGCTACCCGATGGTCGACGGGGATGGGTGGCCGCTGGTGACAATTGCAGGGTCATCAATTTGCCTTAGGATCAGGAAACCGTAAGTATGGACCTTGCGGTTCCGTTCGTGTCTCAGAGATGTTGTGCATTGTCTGCAATGCTCGAGGGATAGGTTTGGCGACATTAATCTCGCCGAACCCGCAATTATCTCGACACTCTCGACGGCAGGGTGGCCCACCGCTTCGCGGTGCGTTTCCCTTGGCGCAGTCCTTTCACTAGTAAACCCACACTTTCGCCGTAACTTCCGACATAATGGCTCAAATCCAAATCCCCCCTTTCCCGGCCCCAGTCGCACTCCCCCAACCACTTACGCCAATCCCCTCGCACTTTCGCTGGTACTTTGCCTCTGATAACCGATCCGTCGGCGTTAGTAGGAGCACTAATGTCCTTCAACCGGACCCCGGATCGGATGATCACCGCCCGCGGCCCGCGCGAAGGCGAGGAGGTAAACTGGTAGCGCAGCGCCCTCGTGGCGCTGCGATCCCGAGAACAAGTACGCGAAAAGCCGCTACCCAACACCAATCAAATCGCGCTCAGAAAACGGTCGTTTTTCTGCCCGGCGGAGCTGTGCCTTGCCCTGGCCGACGTGCTAAAACCGCGCAAAGAAAAACCCCGCTTTCGCGGGGTCTTTCGCACAGTCGAATCCCTGACTGTTGAAATGAAGTCAGCAGCTACTTCACTCTCGACTCAAGATCCTTGAGATTGTCGCGAAGCTGTTTCATTTCTTGCTTGAGCTTCTCCATATCCTTCTTGAACTGATCGCTGTCGAACAGCTCCTCGGACTCCTTGCCGAAATAGAGCCCCTTCATTTTCGGAATGCGAATGGTCGGGGCATCGGGAGCATCCGGCACCGACGGGATCGTGAACGAGCCCATGAAATCCGGCTCATCCCGCTCCGCCACTTCCACCACCACGCTCATCGGGCTCTTGCTGCGGAGGACCTTCAGGTTCGCCTTGTCGCCTTCCTTGAGATCGGTAATGATCTCCGATACATCGGAGGCATCGGCCACCTTCTCGTCGTTGACCGCCACGATCACATCGCCGGCCTTCAAACCAGCCTTCTCGGCCGGGGAGTCCTCACTCACTTCGTTAATCAGCACGCCGCCGTTCCTGGTCGTTCCAAAGTACTCGGCCAACTGATCGCTCATCTCGGTCAGGCTGACCCCGATATAGGCCTGTTTGCGATCGGTGTCCCCATACCAGTAGGTGTGCTTGCCGGATTTCGGCGTCACAATGCTGAATACGCGCTTGCTGCTGTTGCGCCGCGCCGCCAGCGTCGCTTCGACCGTCTTCTCGTTGCCGTCGCGATAGAGCTTCAGCGTGATCTTGTCGCCGGGTTTCTGATCCGCCACCAGGTCGGTCAGATCGGAAGCGTCGGTGACTTTAGTACCGTTGATACTGATAATGATGTCGTCCTCCCTGAGGCCGGCTTCCTCGGCCGGGGAGTCCTCGACGACATCATCAACCACCACGCCGTAGGTTACGGGGAGCTTCATCTCCGCGGCGATATCCTTAGTGACTGTCTGCGTGTACACGCCGAGCCAGGCAGACCGGGATACGTCACTCTTGGCCAGGACGAGACCGGCCAGCAACGCCAGTGCCACCACGGCCAGCCCGAGCAGCTTCCATGTCTTGTTCATACGCACCTCTCTGATCTGAATAATGGTACAAGTTCTTCTCCTCATTGTACGGCCGGGTCGCAAGATTGTTCCGGCGCCGAACGAACAGAATCCGGAAATGTTATGGCAGGCAATGGGTTATCGGACGGCCGGCGAAGTTGGTGGGATTCAGAGAAACTGGGTCTGGTTGGACGCAAAAGAATTTGACAAGATGCCGAAATAAGTTATACTTGGGGCCTGCCTGGAAGCAGGCAGGACAACAGAGTCCATGAGTAACTCCCCTGTAGCTCAGTCGGTAGAGCAGCTGACTGTTAATCAGCGGGTCGCTGGTTCGAGTCCAGCCGGGGGAGCTTGTAGACTGAAAGAGTCCATGTTACGGGACCGTCAGTCTCCAATCTCCCGAGTCAGTCAATCTTCACGCGACAATCTTCACGTTTCAGCGGCACCAAAACTGCAGCGGTCGCTCCGATTGCTCGAAGCGACCGCTAAGTTCATTTGAAATCCAAGATTACGGACAACTCGGCAGCGACGCCCCGAAGAACAAGAAGTCGATGACTGCCTGCAGGTCGGAAATGTCCACAGAGCCCGATCGGTCAACATCGTTTTCCTCAGCGCAACTGGAGATCACTCCACCGAAGAACAAATAGTCCACCAGGGCGGACAGGTCACTGATATCGACGATGTCGCCGGAGTCTCCATCGACGTTGCCGGTCAGGTTCGAGCAGCAGCCGGCGGGTGCAAATAAACCGAAGAGGCCTTGTCCAGTGATGGATGCGGTCACAGAGTTGTTGACGCTATCACGTTCAACCGGGACCAGGTCTTGCCAGGTGTCCGTCTGCTCATGGTATTTCATGATTCTCAATCCGCCTTCAGCTGATTCGATTTCAGGAAGATCCGGATATCTCATGGTAAGCACGTTGGTCCCTGTGAGAGGCAGCGGCATTCCACCCAGGGAAATCGAAACCATGCTACCTATCAGCACGGAACGAACCGGCGGTGTTGGTGCCGGGCCGCCTATGAGGACCACTCCTACCGGTCCAACGCAACCGTACAGGCTGTCGAGCATCAGGGACACGTCCTCATTCTGAGAAGTGACATGGGTCCTGTTGGTAGAAGAATCTCCAAAGGTCACATGATACGGGTAGACGAAACTCGTCGAATCAGCAGCGCCTTGGTGCGCACTCAAGTCAATGACGCCAGCAAGGCCCGAATCAAGAGGTACCGCAATCGAGATTTGCGAAGTATCGACATTCGGATTCACTGACACCATGAATGGAAGGCCGCCTGCGGGTTCAACTCCTGCAACAGGGGAGAGTCTCATTGAATCCGCGAAGTGGAATAGGTTAAGGGTGAGCGTGGAGCTTGGTGGAGTAGTGATAGAAGTACCTCCATATACACTCCAATTGACATCGCACCAAGGCGTGTAGACAGAGCCGCTTCCGGTCCCGTCGTAAAGATATTCACCCCACACACCAGCGTTCACTTTGATGATATCCCCCTTACAAATGCCCAGTATGAGCAAGTAGCCATCGTCGTCTGTCTTTCCCTGGTAAATGTGATTAGGCCCGCCGTTCGATGGCGGCTTATAGAGCCAGACATCTGCCGCACCTGCGTCAATCCAGAGTTCAGTCAGAAAGTCGCATTTCTTGGCATTTATCAGGAAATAATGTGGAAAGCCGTCGCTACAATCAGTGGCATCGAGGTTCATCTTCGTAACCACTACGTCGGCACCGACATTCACCGGCGCTCCGGGACCATAGTTCTCGTCATTTGGCCCAAGTAGCTCCTGACCGCGGTCGGGAATCGGGTCGCCAGCATTCGGCTCGTTGGGTGAGACGAGACGTGTTTCTACCCCTGGGGGCAGTTGCCATGCCCCCTCGTATATTTCCTCGAACCATGACCAGCAAGACTTATGATGAAACTGCCACTGTGAATTGGCGTGACTGCTGTTTAGACGCGAGTTGTCTTCGTAATCAACGTCAGTCGAGAATTCAGTCCAGAAAGGACTGAAGCCCATCATTATCCCAATCTCACGTAGCGTGCTGTTAGTAACCCAGTCGCCTGTATAATCCAAGTATTCTTCGCCAAGCTCAAAGAAGGCATGGGCGAATTCGTGACTCACAATCCGATCCATGCGTACGAAGTAACCGTCGTATGTATCGAGACTCCAGTCCGGGACCACCCTTGAGCCATGCTTTCTCGACGGCTCCGCTGTGGCGTTCAGAAATTGGCCAATCGATGGCGCCTTTGCGAGCCACCATCTTGGCAATAGGACTACGCCGTTAGCAGAGGTAGTACCGGGATAGGATGCAGCTAATCCACCAACGCCTTTTGGCATGGAGACGTTTGTTGCATTGACCCAAATGTCGACCTGCGAAGTAACTAACTGAGAATTGTCAAAAACCCAGACGGTATCGATTACACCCTGACCGTCCAACGCGTCGTACAGGTAATTGCAGAGTGATGAGCAGCTTTTGGCAACCGACGCTACAAAAGGACTGTTGTCGTTTTCATCCCATTCGATGCCAAGTGCGAGGTTAAACCGAGCCAACGTGTGGGCGAGAGACACAGTTTGTGTCTCAGAGAGATCCGCACTGACGTTTGTCCTTGTCCCGTCCGGGAGGATGTGATCGGAGTCGACGGTGACACGATGTGATTTGTGCCCCGACTTCAGTGGCTCTGGCCACCGCCCCGAACTAAATTCCACCACTGTATAGTCCAAGCGAATCTTGTCGCCAACTCGTAGATTGACCTGCATCGAATTCTGGAACTGATCGGCTTCAATCAGTCCATCAGTGTTAGTCTCTCCTTCTACCAGTTGCCAGCCACCTTCTCTAAGAATGCTCATCTTCGCGTTTGGAGCGTTTACAAGCCCGCCATCCGTTGCCGGAAGGACTGCCCTGATCTTAGGGTAAACCACCAGAACCTGCGTGTTGGGCGAAGACTGGCTGGAACCACAGAGGCTGGCGTCGACGCCGAGATAGGTCATGCCCACTCCCATCGGTTCCCAGTAGTTGCCGTAAACGCCGTCATTGACACCACCATCCTCATGTTGGCCGTCGTCAAAAAGCGGTAGATCCGGATCCCCGTTGCCGAACTTGGCCGTTACAACCAGTCCGTTCGGTATTCCACCGTCTTCGCTTACTTGGGCTTTGACCAGAGTCCTGGCCAGCTTGACGAGGGTGGCACCCTCAGAGGGCGCAAGCGGAGTTATGACAACGGTCCCCATCTGCTGACGAATCTGGGGGAGACCGGCTACGGCCAGGTCTGCCTCTTCCTGACTGCTCGCTACCACGTACTGCGAGTACTGATCGAGGCACATGGCCAACTGGAAGCCACTCGCCACGATATAGTGCCCTCCCGTTCTCCAGACGGTGTTCAAGCAGGCAGCGTTCTGAGCATTTCCCGAAGAAGCGAAGTTGATCAGATCAGGTGCCACCTCGAACGAGTAGGTGCCATGCGGTACGGTGTTCAGAATCGATCCGACTCCTTCACCGTTGAACGACACATGCACATCGTGACGAGCGACATTGGCTCCCTGCGGCGAGTATTGCATGGACAGCGTCCCGCCGTGAATAGTCGAAGGGTCGATTCCGGAGGGGGAGGTGAAGGCGACACAGATATTCGGCCGATTTGTACAGTACCAGGATCTAATCTCCAGGCAATAGCGAACATTCTGGGCTGTCCCAAGCCAGACCGTCTCTCCAGTCGGCGGTGTGAAGTCCAGGAACTCGCGCTGCAGCTCGCCGGCGTAGTGTGCCTCAATATCCCCCTTGACGATCTCTGCGATGTCGGTCGGGAATTGAAGGATCGTCCCACTTGCCTTGCGCTTCAGTCCGCCTCCCGTGGTGTCTGAAGCGGTCAGATAGGGGACGACCTCGACGTAGGTTGTCTCACCGGTGTTCAGCTTGGCGTGCTGAATCTGCGGCTGGAGGTATACCTTGTTGGCTATCGAATCGGATGGTGTCAGGGTCAGATCGGTCAGGGTATCACCAAGGTTGATCAAGCGAAGTCGCTTGGCCAGTGTTGCCGGATCGGTGCTTTCGACATCGATCTGGAGGTTCGTTACTGGCGGTAGCACAGTGACCGTCACTGGAATGACGGAAGTCGAGGTATCCTCCCGCCAGCTGGTCAGGGTCATCTCGAAGTGATAGACACCCGGCAGGGCATCCTGGGTGTGCAGAGCAAAGTCGAGGGTTTGGGTAGAGTCGGTCATATAGAGCGGCTCATCAGGACTGCCAGTACCGACGAAGCCGGCAATCAGAGCCGGATCGAGGCCACGCACGTCGGCCAGTACCCAGTAGGCCAGACTATCGATGTTCCTGATCTGGACCGACTTGTGCTGGTCGTAGGCCATCGGCACGCTATACGCGAGTGACTGCTGGGTGAACATCACGCCGTCGGCTGTGCGGAAGCGGAAGATAGGTGAAGTAGTGGTAAGTCCCCACTCACCGGTGGCTTTCACGTACCATTCGTAGGCGTGGAGCCGCTCCAGGGAGCCAACTTGGACCTCATGCAGGCGCCCAAGAGACGTCGTTTGAATATCCCAGCTACTGCCCGCCGAGTCTCGGACAAAGAGTGAGCAGGCGGCCGGTCCCGAACTCTCCCAGCTGAATCGGGAGGCTGTCCCCACCACCATGCCGTCCTGAGCAGGCTGGCGATTGGCGATGATCGGATAGGCCGAAACGTAGGTACCAATCGTTCCGACGGCTGTGTCCCCTTGTGGGAAAGCGGCTCTGATCTGCCAGGAGTAATTACCCGTGTCCGGGATACTCGAAGGAGTGGATGGGATTGACACCATCAACGTCTCAACTCGCACTTCGCCGACCGCAAGACTTAGGGTCTGCGATGAGGGAGATGCCCACCCGGACGGCAAGTCAGTCACCCAGAGAGACAGGTCAAGTGGCAGAATATTGGGATTACTTATGGTCACCTGGTATGAGCGGATCCCGCCAAGACTGGTTGTGTCGACCTCAGGGGTGACCACCAGGGTTGGCGCGTTGGAACCGGACACAAGCACGGTGATCTTGTCCCTTCCGATATGCAATTGTGGAGCGTACGCCGTTGCTTCAATCTGGACCGAGGAGCCGGGGGGAAGCGCCAAGGGTGCAAGCCATTTGAACTGGAAGGGAGCGGCTTGGTCCACAAGCCGTGCTGAACCTCCCGAGTAGACAATCCCAAGCACAACACTGTCCACACCGTTAGTGTCGTAAGCAGCGACGTAGATGGGCAGAGTATCTCCGGCTTTGATAAGCGAGCTGTCGGCAGGGGAGAGGATCTGGGCGACCGGATCAGTGTTGGAGGTCTGCCAAGGACGATAGTCCACGTAGTCGCTGACCGAATCACCTGTTCCAGCCAAGTTGTAATCGGTGACACCATCGACCGGATCCTTCGGCCCCGACGAATTCCCCCACCAGTTGTACTCGGCGTTTATTACAGGACTGGTTGAGGAATTCCAGATGCCCGCTTGGGCATTTCCAACGAAGGCGCAGTTGTGAATGATCGGATTTGCACCTGTCTGCGCTATGATCCCTATGGGATTTGCGGTGAACTCGCTGCTGAGCACTTGAGGTGATGCCTGGGTGCCAACTGCTCTAAGACCACAGCTACTATTCCCAGAGACCTTGCCTCGGTTAACCAGCAAGCCAGATCCCGACACGTAAATGGCCGCGTCAGCGTTATTATAATTTGGGTTTCCTCCATATCGAATGAAGCAGCTGTCGAGGTTCGAGCCACTGGCATAGGGGCCGAA
>AMWB02082330.1_pt1 | contig 53653 bp, 50 predicted proteins | sample 200311 | NCBI WGS metagenome assembly AMWB02 (sample SAMN02737377, study PRJNA173069) | bioreactor metagenome | biome: anode biofilm in microbial fuel cells | place: USA: California | collected 2010-12-16 | reverse complement strand
GCTACGGGCCCCAGTGATCGTGCAAAATCTATCATTGTCCACGACAAAATATGACCCTTGACCATAAGAATGAGCTGTTTTATAATTCAACAATTGAATATTGGAGCAAAATGAGCTATCCATCGAATGCAGAGCGGGATCTTATCATTCTTGAACACATTGAGCAGGACCCCGATACCTCGCAGGCAGCCCTGGCGTCACAGTTGGAGGTTGCAGTTGGCACAGTAAATTGGCATCTAAAACGCCTGATCGAAAAAGGCTATGTCAAGGTCAGCCGCCTGGAACGCAAGAAACTGAAATACATCATTACACCAGAGGGTTTACTCTTTAGAGCCCGTCTGACGGTCGATTACATACAGAATTCCTTTAATCTCTACCGCCTGGTTCGACTACGCGCCATCGCGACGCTGGATGAACTAAAAACCCTTGGATATTCTGAAGTATGTGTTGAAGGTAACGATGAGGTTGCCGAGATCTGCCGCCTTACCTGCCTGGAACAGGGCATTTCTGTAGTGGAGGACGGGTCAGCGCCAAAAATGAAGATGGTTGGGCTTAAGGTCATTCTTACAACGAAGGAGCAGGCTTAAATGGCATCTAATCTTAACTTCTGGAAGAACAAACGCGTCTGTGTCACCGGGGGGGCCGGGTTTCTCGGCTCATTTGTAACCGCCAAACTGAACGAACGCGGTACGGCAGAGGTGTTCATTCCGACCATTGAGAAATACGATCTTGTCCAGGCTGGCTCCATCCGTCACATGCTGGATGACAGTAAACCTGACATCATTATTCACCTCGCTGCGCAGGTCGGTGGGATTGGTGCCAACCGCGAACACCCGGCAGAGTTCTTTTACAACAACCTGATGATGGGAGTGCAGTTGATGCATGAAGCGTGGCTGCGTGGGGTTGAAAAATTCGTGGCGCTGGGCACCATCTGCGCGTATCCCAAGTTCACTCCAATCCCGTTCATGGAGGAGAACCTGTGGGACGGCTACCCCGAGGAAACCAATGCACCTTACGGGCTGGCCAAAAAGATGCTCCTGGTGCAATCCCAGTCTTACCGCCAGCAATACGGATACAACTCGATCTTCCTGATGCCAGTCAACCTTTACGGTCCGCGGGACAATTTCCATCGGGCGAGCTCCCATGTGATCCCAGCGCTGATCCGCAAATGCCTCGAAGCCATCGAATCCGGTGCGGATTCGATCGAAGTATGGGGTGACGGCTCTCCGACGCGTGAATTCCTGTACGTGGAGGATGCCGCCGAAGGCATTCTGCTGGCATCAGAAAAATATAACTCCTCTGAACCTGTCAACCTGGGTTCGGGTATGGAGATCAGCATCAAAGACCTGGTGGAATTGATCGCGCGTTTGACCGGTTTCAGCGGTCAGATCACTTGGGATACAAGCAAACCCAACGGTCAGCCGCGCCGCCGGTTGAGCGTCGAACGGGCTGAACGTGAGTTCGGTTTTCGAGCTCAGGTGAATTTTGAAGAAGGCTTGCGCCGCACGATCGATTGGTACCGCGATCACAAAGGGGAAAAATCCTGACCATGACGACGACCGCCCTAGAGACAAAAAACAAACCCGGTGTGGTTTACATCAAGCCTTCCAGAGGGTGGGTCAGCCTGCGCCTTAAAGATCTGTGGGAATACCGCGAATTGATCTACTTCCTCACCTGGCGCGATATCAAGGTGCGTTACAAGCAATCCGTACTGGGTATCCTGTGGGCGGTGATCAACCCCTTCATGTCGATGGTGGTTTATACCATTTTCTTTGGCACCCTCGCCAAAATCCCATCTGACGGCGTTCCATATCCCATTTTCTCTTATACCGCCCTATTGCCTTGGATATTGTTTTCCTCCGCGCTCAGCGTCGCCAGCCGCTCGATGGTATCCAGCGGGAACATGATCTCCAAGGTTTATTTTCCGCGCATGATCGTACCGCTGGCATCCGTGATGTCCAGCGTGGTTGATTTTTTCATTGCGTTCATTATCTTAATCGGGATGATGTTTTTCTATAAAATCACGCCAACGATCGCAATACTCTGGCTGCCCCTTTTGATATTACTCGCTCTTATCTCTGCATTGGGAGTAGGATTTTGGTTCTCCGCGTTAATGGTTCGATACCGCGATGTAGGATACCTGATGCCATTTGTGACCGAGTTGTGGAAGTTCGTTACTCCGGTGGTTTACCCGGCTAGCATGATCCCGGAAAAATGGCGCTTGCTCTACGCGCTCAACCCGATGACCGGCGTGGTAGAAGGGTTCCGCTATGTGTTATTGGGAACCACCCAAAGTATTTCTCTCCCGATGATCCTGATTTCTTCAGGAATCGCCATTCTTGTGCTCATTTCAGGTTTGTTCTACTTCCGGCGTATGGAAAAACAATTCGCCGACATGATATAGAGGATGTGACATGAGCAACCTGGCCCTGCGCGTAGAGGATATCGGCAAACAATACAATATTTTTAAGGAATCCCAGTACACCACCCTGCGTGAAAAGATTGTGGAAGTGGTGAAGAGCCCGGTGAAAACACTGCTCAACCCCACTGGCAGCCAAAAGTTCTGGGCGCTGCGCAACGTCAGTTTTTCGCTTGAGCATGGACAGGTTCTGGGCGTGATAGGCAAGAACGGCGCAGGGAAAAGCACATTGTTGAAGATCCTGTCGCGTGTAGTGGAACCCACTGAAGGCGAAGCTGAGATCCACGGCAGGGTTGGTTCGCTGCTCGAAGTGGGCACGGGGTTTCATCCGGAACTTACAGGTAGGGAAAATATCTTCCTCAATGGCGCCATCCTGGGAATGAAAAAAACAGAGATCGAGAAGAAATTTGATGAGATCGTGGCCTTCTCAGAGATTGATAATTTTATCGATACACCGGTCAAGCGTTATTCAAGCGGCATGTACATGCGCCTGGCTTTCGCAGTTTCAGCCCACCTTGAGCCCGAGATCCTTGTGGTGGACGAAGTGCTGGCAGTGGGAGACGCGGAATTTCAACGCAAGTGCCTGGGAAAAATGAGCGATGTCGCATCTGAGGGGCGCACGGTGATCTTTGTGAGCCACAACATGTCAGCCATACAACGCCTGACGAATGAATGCATCATCCTTGATAAAGGAAAAATGGTGCTTCGGGCGCGTACACCGGAGGCTGTGGATTACTACCTGACCAACGATTTCTCTGCCAGCGGAGAAAGAAAATATCATTCTACCGAGATCTCGGCCAGCGCCCACCCATTCAAACCCGTTGCGGTTCGCGTGAAGAATAATGCCAACGTGACCACAGACAACCTCCTTTCGGTCGAACCGGTCACGATTGAAGTGGAATACGAACTGGCAACTGATGTCACCGGACTGCGGGTTGGGATCTACCTGATGACTTCCCGTGGTGAATACGTCCTCACCTCTTTTGATACGGATGCCCCGGAGAAGTTCCAGGCTTTCGGGGTACGCAAGGCAGGTCACTATATCAGCCGCTGTACGATTCCCGCTGACACGCTGAATGAAGGTCGGTTTGTGATTGGCATCAACGCAAGTTCCTACATGGTCAAGCGATATTTCGCGGATGAACGCGCGATAAACTTTAATGTCAATGCAACCGGTGCGCCCGGTATGCAGTGGGTGGAAGTAAGGCAAGGCCCGTTGCGCCCCAGGTTGGATTGGAGAATTGAGGAAGTTCACTAAATGGCGAGCAAAAAGGAAATCTTAAAGAAAGTTCTTGGCGAACTGCCCCTCACCGCGGAGGTGTACTGGTTGTTGAGGCAAAACGGTTACTCATCGCCGTCCAGTTTTTCTCTTAAAAACATTCGGGAAATCCTGCCGGAAGCAGTGAAGTTAACTGAAAAATGCAGGATTAAGAATAAAACAGGCAAGAAAGTGTTATTGTTCGCCTCTACCCATTATTGGCTGGAACATGTGGTGATGACCGGTATGGCGCTCTCCGCGCAAGGTCACAACGTGACGGTGGCTTATTATCCTTTTGGTCACTGGCACTCGGACTCCACTCAATTTGATATCCGGCGGCAAAACATGTACGCGACTTCTGTTCTGAAGCCGGCTGCTTCTGTCATCCATTTTGAGAATCTGCTACGCAATAATTCTTCATTTGCTCAACTACCGGAACAGCTTGTGAAGGACGTCAGACAAGTTACAGATTACGATTATATGTACGCATTCCAGACCGAAGAAGTGGACCGGGAGGACCGCTTTTACCTCTTCCGTTACGGCCGTAACTTACAGACCGCTAAGGCACTACACAATTACCTGCGCAAAAATCAACCAGAAGTCGCCATCATACCCAACGGCACCATCCTTGAATTTGGCGTGGCCTACAGGGTCTGCAGGTATCTCAAGATACCCACTTCAACGTATGAGTTCAGCGACAAGCGCGGAGCGATGTGGCTTGCGCAAAATGAAGAGATCATGCTGCAAAACACGGATCGATTATGGAATGCCTACGCGCAGTACGATCTATCACCTGCTGAACTCAAGGAAACCAAGACGCTACTTTCTTCACGCAGAAATGCCACCACGTATGGCGAATATTCACGCAAGTGGCAGCGCATACCGGCAGAAGGACAGGCTGTCATCAGGGAAAAACTCGGTCTTTCGGGCAAGCCGATCGTGCTGTTGGCTACCAATGTACTCGGCGACAGCCTAACGCTTGGCCGGAATACCTTCACCAAAACGATGTCGGAATGGATCATTCGCACGATCCAGTATTTTATTGAAAAACCGGACGTACAACTGGTCATCCGCATCCATCCCGGTGAAGCTCTGGTGAAACACGGCAGCATTCTTGACCTGGTGAAGAAGACCCTTCCCCAATTACCGGCGCACATCAAGCTTATCGAGCCACTGGACGAAGTAAACACCTACGATCTGATGGATGTGGCTGACCTCGGCCTGGTCTATACAACGACGGTGGGGCTGGAGATGGCCTTACGCGGCATCCCTGTTGTTGTGGCTGGTAAAACTCATTACCGCAACCGCGGTTTCACGCACGACCCGAGCACCTGGGTGGATTATTTCAAGTTGTTGAACAGATTACTGGAAAAAGTTCACGATTACCGGCTCAATGAAACCCAGGTAGCATTGGCATGGAAATACACCTACCTGTTCTTCTTCAAGTATCCTGTGCCGTTCCCCTGGCACATGGTGCACCTCAAGGAAGATCTCGAAAAGTATCCCTTTTCCGAAGTGATCGGATCCACAGGGATGAAGAAATACGCTGAAACCTTCGCTTCCTTAACTTTTAATCTGGCAAAGGATAGCTGTAATGGCGAATAATTTACAGGCTGATCTGGTGTTCAGACGCCAATTTGTGTGCGGACCAGACTCGACATTGTTCCCGGCCTGGAACCGTGCTCTGCTGCCGGATGGCAATACCCTGGCGGCGCACCCTGACCTGCAGATCACTGAACACACAGGAAATCATTATCACCTCATCCTGCTGGGTTACCTGCTGGACCCCACCGACCCGGTGTTGGACAACCCGGGTGTGCTGCAGAAGATTGAAAAAGGGGCGGCAAGCCTGGATCAACTGTTCGAGCAGGTTTATGACAAGAGCGGTCATTACGTTCTCTTTGCATACGGCATGGGTCAGCAGATCGTTTTCAATGACGCCGGTGGCTTAAAGCAGGTGTACTATCACCGCGATGGCGAAGGTAAGACATGGTTAACGTCTCACGCAGCCATCCTGGCTGACCGGTTGGATCTAAATATTAGTCCCGAAGCTGATCAATACATCCATTCATCCAAGTATAAAAAGAAACTGGAGCCCTGGTGGCCGGGTGACAGCTCACCCTACATTGGTGTGCAACGCCTGGTGCCAAACCATTACCTTGACCTGGTGACCCACACCCAGGTGCGCTTCTGGCCACTGAGCAGGTTGAAACGCTACTCCCTGCGGAAGGGCACACAGCTTGTTGGTGACCTGTTGAAAGGCACCTGCCAGGCCGGGTTCAATCGTTTTCCAGTTGCCCTCACCCTCACCGGTGGCTATGATTCCAGGGTCATCCTGGCAGCCTGCAAGGATTTCGCGCAGCAGATCGATGTATTCTCGATGATCTACCGGCATCTGAACGAAGAAAGCGAAGACCTGGTAATAGCACAGAAGATCGCAAAAGCCAATCAACTCAGGTACCAACAGATCAGGTGCGATGAGGAGATACCCGCGGACTTCATTGAGCTGTACCAGCGCAGCACCGAAGGTTACAAAACTGATTGGATGAACCTGGTGTACGGGAGATACGCCCACATCCCGGCCGACAAGGTGATCTTTAAGGGCAATATCGCTGAAGCAGTGCGGTGTGATTTCTGGCCGGACGGGATCTACCCCGTGGAGGTCACGGTCGACACCCTGGTAGATGCTTCAGTACTCGGTGATGATCCGTTCGTTTATCAGTGCATGGAAAGGTGGATGAAAGAAGCGATCCCCACCGAAAAAATGGGGTACAAGATCCTGGATATGTTTGCGTGGGAGGTCGAAGCGGGCAGCTGGCAGGCAATGAGCCACAGCATATTTGGATTCGCGCATGAGGAGTTCTCTCCTTTTGGTAACCGCAAGATCCTGGACATCATGCTCGGGGTACACAAACGTTACCGCTGCTGGCCGGATATCGCCCTTGAGCAGGAGATCATAAAATACCTGTGGAAAGACCTGGCAGATTTTCCGTATTATTCGTCATGGAGCATGCACGGCTACAAGAAAAAATTCTACGATGGAGATGTGCTTAATTTTCTCCGTAAAATCAGGCATCGATTAAAGAGGTTAATAAAATGATGGATTGGAAAAACAGTGTTGTCCTGGTAACCGGTGGGACCGGTTCTTTCGGCAAGAAATTCATCGAGGTTATGCTGAAAGAGTATCACCCGCTTAAATTGATCGTATTCAGCCGTGATGAATTAAAGCAGCATGAAATGCAGGCTGCCGGCTTCAATGATCCTTCCTTACGTTATTTCATTGGCGATATCCGCGATCAGCAGCGCTGCCGGCGCGCATTCGAAGGGGTCAACGTGGTCATCCACGCCGCAGCGCTCAAACAGGTGCCTGCCTGTGAATACAACCCGATGGAAGCCATCAAGACCAATATCCTCGGCAGCGGCAATGTGATCGATGCGGCCATTGACGCCGGGGTGAGCAGGGTGGTTGCACTCAGCACGGATAAAGCAGTCAACCCGGTTAACCTGTATGGCGCAACAAAACTCGCTGCGGAAAAACTATTCATCCAATCCAATGCCTATGCCGGGGCAAAAAATACACGTTTTTCGTGCGTGCGCTATGGCAACGTGGTGGGCAGCCGCGGATCGGTCGTGCCAGTTTTTCTGAAACAACGGGAAACCGGAAAAGTTACCGTTACGGATGAACGCATGACCCGCTTCTGGATCAGCCTGGAACAGGGCGTACGGTTTGTCATACGGGCTGTTGAGAACATGCACGGCGGCGAGGTCTTTGTCCCGAAAATCCCCAGCATGACCGTGACAGACCTGGCGCGCGCAGTCGCCCCCGAATCTGAGATCACTTATATTGGCATCCGCCCGGGTGAAAAACTGCACGAGGTATTGATCTCCGATGACGAAGCCCGCCAGACGGTTGAACTGGAGGATATGTATGTGGTCCAGCCGGCGGAATCGCTGTGGTTCGGTCGCGACTGGGAAAGCAAAGGCAAACTGCTGGACGACGGTTTCAAGTACGCATCCAATACCAATACCGATTGGCTCAATGTGGACGCCATCCGGGAAATCATCGCCCCCATCCAGGCGGAGTATGAATCCGGGAGGATTGGATGACGCATTTCCTCGTCACCGGTGTCAGCGGATTGCTTGGCTTGAATTTCGCTTTGGCCGTGGACGGCAAAAAGCACCAGGTCACCGGCGTCGCCAACACAACCCCCATGCTCTGGGCAACCTTCAAGAACGTCCAGGCTGAGCTCACCCAACCGGCTGTGGTGGAAGAATTGATCGAAACACACAAACCAGATGTTTTCCTGCATTGCGCGGCGATGGCAAACGTGGATGCGTGCGAAGCGAACCCGGAATTGGCTCAGCAGGTGAACGCGGAACTACCCGGGATCATCGGCGCTGCCTGTAATAAACATGGTATCCGCCTGGTACATATCTCCACTGACGCGGTATTTAATGGAAGCACTGGGAATTACACGGAAGACGACATTCCGAATCCGCTCAGCGTGTATGCCAGTACAAAACTCGCCGGGGAGAATGCTGTGGTCTCTGCTTACCCAGAAGCGCTGGTGGCGCGGGTGAACTTCTACGGCTGGAGCGCTGCCGGCAACCGCAGCCTGGCAGAAAATTTTGTCAATAACCTTGCCGCTGGCAAAGAAATGATGGGCTTCACTGACGTGGAATTCTGCCCCATGAACATACTCGACTTGAGTGGATTACTGGTTGAAACAGCAGAATTGGACCTGCACGGGATCCATCACATGGTGGGAGCGGAAGCCATGAGCAAGTACGAATTTGGCAGGCGCATCGCGGAAAAATTCGGTTTTGACGCATCCCTGATCAAACCGGTATCCGTAAAGGATAGCGGGCTGAAAGCTGCACGCTCACCCAGGCTCACCCTGTCCACGAATAAGATCAAAGCTGCGTTGGGGCATGATCTGCCCGGTTTTGCCGATGGTCTGCAAAAGTTTTACGACCAGTATCGCCGCGGGTATCACCTGTATATCAAGTCACTCACCTGATCTTCACTTATGAGAGGAGTTGACATGGACATAAAAATTGGCAATCACCTGATCGGTCCTGCCCATCCCACTTACTTCATCGCGGATATTTCCGCCAACCACGATGGCAGCCTGGAGCGCGCGAAAATGCTGATCCACCTGGCCAAAGAAGCCGGTGCGGATGCCGCGAAGTTCCAGAACTTCAGAGCGCCCAGCATCGTTTCCGATTACGGGTTCAAAGCCATGCAAGCCCAGGTTTCACACCAGGCCAGCTGGAAGAAGAGTGTCTTTGAAGTCTACGCGGATGCTTCCATACCGTTCGACTGGACCCCGATCCTGAAAGAGGAATGCGATAAAGTCGGCATTGATTATTTCTCCTCACCCTATGATTTCGAAGCGGTGGATTACCTTGATCCGTACGTTCCTGCCCACAAGATCGGTTCAGGAGATGTGGACTGGCTGGAGATGCTCGAGCATATCGCCCTTAAGGGGAAACCGGTCATCCTATCCACCGGTGCTGCATCCATCGGTGAGGTGCAGCAGGCGGTACACACCGTGCTGCAACACAATCAGCAACTGGTGCTGCTGCAATGCAACACCAATTACACGGCCAGCCCGGTCAATTTTGATCACATTCACCTGCGCGTGCTGCAAACCTACCAGACGCTCTTTCCGGGTGTGCCGGTGGGTCTTTCTGATCACACGCACGGGCATGCCACTGTGCTGGGAGCCGTCGCGTTGGGCGGTCGGGTGATCGAAAAACACTTCACGGATGACAATTCGCGCATCGGGCCGGATCATCCCTTCTCGATGACCCCGCAAACCTGGCGTGATATGGTCGATCGCACGCGAGAATTGGAACGCGCGCTTGGTTCCGCGGATAAAACCATCAGCGGGAACGAAAAAGATACCACCATTGTGCAACGACGCTGCCTGCGGGCGGCCCGGGAGATCCAGGCAGGCGAGGTGCTCACCCGCGAGATGATCGATGTACTACGTCCGGCCACTCCGGGTGCGATCCGTCCCGACCAGGTAAAGCGCGTCATTGGCACCCACGCGTTGACTACTATTCCTTTTGGTAAAGAGATTCGCTGGTTGGATCTTGGAGATTAAATTGAGAATCCTTTACTTTACCCGTGATTACTCGCCGCATGATGAGCGATTTCTCAGCGCCCTGGCGCAAACTGCGCACAAAAACTTTTTGCTCCGCCTTGAACCACGACAACCTGTCACTCTTCCCGCGGGTATCACCGAAGTCAAATTTCCTGAAAAAATGAATGCAGGAAACAATCCAGAGGACAACCGGGTGGCAGAACTGCGTACCATCCTGGAAAAGGTGAAACCGGACGTCCTCCACGCCGGACCCTTGCATGGACCCGCCTATTTCGCCGCGCAAACCGGGTTCTCGCCGCTGGTGAGCATGTCCTGGGGGGCGGACATCCTCCACGACGGTGTGGTTTCCCCGCTTGATCGGGAAAAGATCCAGACAACCCTTTATAACAGCACTGTGCTGGTCGACGACTGCCAGGCGGTGACCACAAAGGCAGTTCATGGCTACGGATACCCGCGGACGCGCATCTACCGCCTCCCCTGGGGGGTTGATTTGGAACACTTCTCACCGAACGGCAAAGCCAGGCTGCGCGAAAAACATGGATGGCAGGATAATTTTGTATTCCTCAGCATGCGCTCATTCGAACCCATTTACGGTGTCGACGTCACCCTGCGTGCATTTATCAATGCCGTGCAACAGAATCCACATCTGCGCATGTTCCTTTTTGGAAAAGGTTCTCAAGAGTACATGCTGCGGGAGATGACCGAACAGGCTGGTATAAAAGACAAGGTCCATTTTGGTGGCTACCTGGAGCGTGAGGATCTGCCGGACGCATACAACAGTGCTGATGTCTTCCTCAGCGCCTCGCATTGTGACGGGTCTTCCGTTTCGCTCATGGAAGCCCTGGCTTGCGGCACCCCGGCGATTGTTTCGGATATCCCCGGTAACCTTGAGTGGGTGTCCAACGGAGAACAGGGTTGGGTCTTCCCGGATGGCGATGTTGAAGCAATGACCGCACTGATGAACACTGCGAGCCGCGAACAGGACCTGGCCGAGATGGGCGCCCGTGCCCGTTCATTGGCGCAGGAAAAAGCTGATTGGGAACAGAATTTTAAAGTGCTGCTCGAAGCCTATGAACAGGCAGTCATTTTGAACAACAGTACTTTGAAGAAGCAGGATTGCTTCTAATGAAAGTGGTTGCCATCATCCAGGCACGCATGACTTCCACCCGATTGCCGGGTAAAGTATTGAAGCGCGCCTCCGGGCGGACCATGCTGGAGCGTATGCTCGAGCGGGTTCAACAGGCCAGGAGGGTGGACCAGGTTGTGGTTGCCACGACGACTGACCCGACGGATGATGCCATCGTAAAAGCCTGCCGCCGTTACGGGACGGAGGTCTTTCGCGGAAGCCTGCAGGATGTGTTGGACCGCTATTACCAGGCAGCGAAATATTACCAGGCTGACATAGTTGTACGCCTGACCGCGGATTGCCCCCTCATCGACGCACAATTGATCGATGATGTTGTGGACGCTCTGATCAGGAACCAGATGGATTTCGCCTGCAACCGCCTGCCCCCGCCGTTCACGCGCACCTACCCGATCGGCCTGGATGTGGAAGCCTGCACTTTCGCTGCGTTGGAAAGCGCCTGGCACAACGCCACACAAAAACATGAACGTGAACATGTACTGCCGTATCTCTACGCAGTACCAGGCCGGTTTAAGGTGCTCAAACTGGATCATACGGAAGACCTGGGGCATCTGCGCTGGACGCTGGATACCCCGCAGGACCTGATCCTATTACGGCGCATTTACCGCCATTTTCAAGGCAGAAATGATTTCTCATGGCTGAACGTACTGCACCTGCAACTGCAAGAACCGCAGGTTTTCGAGGTGAATGCCGGAATCCGGCACAAAACCTACCTGGAGAGCGAACCGGTAAAGATCATAGAAAACAACGAACAAGGATTGTGACACGACCATGAGCCAGTTAGCCATCTTTACCGCACCGAAGCCATTCACCAATCCGCATATCCGCACGATCCAGCGCAACGCGATCCGCAGCTGGAAAGCGTTGGGGGACACGGTGGAAGTATGGCTGGTAGGCGATGAGGATGGAGTGGCGCAAACTGCTGAAGAATTCGGCGTGGGCTACATCCCGGATGTGCAGCGCAACAGCTCCGGCACACCCCGCATTGACTCGATTTTTAACATGGTGCGGGAAAAAAGCAGCGCCCCGTACATGTGCTATGTCAACGCGGATATCCTGCTCTTTCCGGATCTGCTGCAGACCCTGGAACGGGTGCGTAGCAATTTTGAACGTTTCCTGCTCATTGGTCAACGCTGGGACACCTCGATCACGACCGAGCTGGTGATCAACCCCGGCTGGCACACGGAATTCATCCCCCGGATCATGGAAACAGCTGTCCTGCACACCGCTGTCGGCAGCGACTATTTCGTGTTTCCGCGGGATGAGTACAAGGATATTCCCGCTTTCGCCGTGGGGCGCGCCGGCTGGGATAACTGGATGATCTACAAGGGACGCGTGGAGCAGATCGCTGTCATTGATGCCACCAGCGCCATTACCGTTATCCACCAGAATCACGATTTCAGCCATTTTCCCGACGGGAAAATTCACCGCCTGCAGCCGGAATCAGTGGAAAACCTGGACCTGGCTGGGGGTCGGCACACGGTTTTCACCTTGTACGACGCTAATTACAAGATCAACAATGAAAAGGTGCAGCGCATCCGTTTGAACCGCTGGAAACTGATGCGGGAAATCTCCATCTTCCCATCTGTCACGCTGCATTGGCAATGGCTGGCACGCATCACTTACGTATTGTTTAACCCCAGGCGTGCAGCCAGAGATTGGCGACAGGACGGTGAGCGCCGGCGCGCAGCAAAGGAAGCCTTGAATGAGAAAAGGTCAGAATCCAATTAAACAACTGCAATCGGTTTCCAAACCGCAGCGTGTCACCGCCGCGGTGTTGAACCACATTCCCTTCCTGGATGGATTCTACGCGGACCTTTTGCAGGTTCTCGACACCAGTCTTGGCAGTCTGCGCGAAAACGCCGGTATGCCCTTTGATCTGCTGGTCTATGACAACGGATCATGTGTTGAAGCGCGTACCTACCTAATGCGGGAATTTGAGCAAGGCAGGATTCAAACCCTCATCCTTGCTGAGCATAACATGGGCAAAGGTGGCGCATGGAACGTGATGCTGCAGGCTGCCCCGGGCGAGATCGTGGCTTACGCCGATAATGATGTGCTGTATTATCCTGATTGGCTGGTTGAGTCGGTAAAAGTACTTGAAGCCTACCCGAATGTGGGCATGGTTACATCCAGACCTTACCATTCCAAGCCGGAACTGTACTCAGCCACTGTGGATTGGGCAACGCAAACCGCCGGGACACAGGTGGAACGCGGTCGATTGATCGAACCGCAGTGGGTGCGCGAGTTCCTGCTGAGCCTGGGACGTTCCGAAGAAGAGATCGACGCTGAACTGTCCGAAGAGAACGTGAGGATCACCTACAACGGTGTGACCACGTTCTGTGGTGCTTCACACTGGCAATTCATCGCCTGGAAGAAAGTGTTGCAGGAGTTCCTCCCAATTGATCTCACCAAACCCATGGGGCAGGTTCTCCGGTTGGATCAAATGGTCAATGAACGCGGATACCTCAGGCTGATGACCGACCGACCTTATGTGATGAATATGAGCAACACGGTGGAACTGCCGGGAGACATCGCAGGCAAGGCTGAGAAAAAGGCCAAGAAGCGACTGGTTGATTATCCGTTGATCAAAAGCCCGCTGATGCACATTTATAACGCGATCTTTAACCTGTACTACAAGAACGAGAGATAATGAAGATTCTTTACGCGTCCTGCCGATATGATCCACTTAACCGCGATGCCGGTAGTGGCGTGGATTTTAACATGCACGAAGCCTTCAAACGATTAGGCTGCGAATTACGCGTTATTGGTCCCTTCAAAGACAGACCGTCCACGTTAGAAACTCTCTACCGCAAGGTGCACCGGTTGTTCTCGCGCAAGTTGACCGCCAAGTTCTCTGTAGCCTACCTGCAGCGATGCGCGAAACTGGTTGATCAGGCAGCAGCGGAATACCGCCCTGATGCGATCTTCACACACAACCTTATCCCGCTGGTGTACAGCCGTTCAACCGTACCTGTGATCTACAAAACCGATGCCGTGATGGCTAATACGCATGAACAATGGCCAACCTATTCCAGGCTTGAACTGCAGCGAATGCTGCGCTGGGAACGCAAAGCGCTGAACCGGAGCACGCTCGTGATCACCGCTAGCCATTGGGCAGAAGAATCCCTGGTAAAGGATTACGGGGTTCCTCGGTCACGGATCCTGGTGTTGCCTGTCCCCTCCTCACTGCCTGTGGAGGTCATCCCGGACGATATCTCCCGCACAGCCCCCACCAGGGATGACCTGCGGCTCATCGCGGTGGCCAAGAACGCTCTAATGAAAGGCACCGGGATCGCCATTGATGCAGTCAAACTACTGCAAAGCCGGGGTGTCAAGGTCTGCCTGCGTGTGGTCGGTCAGGACGGAGAAAACTCCGCCGGGATCGAATACAAAGGGTTATACCGAAAATCAGACCCGGACCAGCTGCGTGAATACGTGGCCAATTACCAATGGGCGCACCTGCTGGTACATCCATCGCGCGTGGATTCGGCCGGGATCGTGTGCAGTGAAGCCGCTGCTTTTGGGGTGCCCACGATCACCAATGCGACAGGCGGGTTGGCCACCACCGTACAGGATGGCGTCACCGGGATCGTATTACCGCGCGGCAGTGAGGCGGACGCTTACGCCGATACAATAGAAAAAATCCTCGATCATGCCGACGAATATAAACGCATGAGCTACAATGCGCGGGAAAGATATTTATCCGAGCTGAACTGGCAAAGCGCTGGCCAAAAGATTCTGGAGGTATTCCGGAAATTATCCATTAAAGATCAGATCGTAGTGGAACGATCAAAAAGCCCTTCGAAAGCGGATCAATAAAAGAGACATTATGGCCGAGATCAGTGCACTCATGTGCGTTTACAACGGAGAGAAATACCTGTCGCAATCGATCGATAGTATCCTGGGGCAATCCTTCAGCGACTTTGAATTCATCCTTGTAAATGATGGCTCCACTGATCGCTCTTCTGACATCCTCTCTGAATATGCCCAAGAAGACAACCGCATCATCCTGGTCAACAACCGGGAAAACGTGGGAATTGCGGCATCGGTAACCAATGGACTGCAATACTGCACAGGTAAGTACATCGCCCGGATGGATCAGGATGACATCGCGCTCCCGGAGCGTTTTAATGTGCAGCACCAGTACCTGGAAACACACCCTGAGATCGACGCGGTTGGAACAGGTTTGATCTTCATCGATGAGAACGGGATGCCCACAGGTAAACGCCACATCAGCCCCACTGATCCAATGATCATCCGATTGGAAATGTACTACCATTGCGTTTTGCACAATCCCTCAGTGATGATGCGATCAGTGTATTACCAGTTATACAACGAACGGCAATCTGAAATGGACTTTATGGCAGCGGATGACTATTCTTTCTGGTTGAGGAAGAACACCCATCATCTCTATGCAAATATTGCTGAACCCTACCTGTATTACCGGGTGCACCAGGGACAGACCTCCAGCAGCAGGTATCAAAGGCAACGGAGTGAGACACTACGATCCGCACAAATGGCATATGCGGACCTCCTCGGCTACATGATCCCATACGAGGTCATTGAATCTTTTTATTATGTCAATCGCGTCGATGTCGAATCACCGGAAAGTGTGCGGCATGGATTGGAGACCATATACAGGATCCAAAGGGCATTCGAGGAGAAGAATCCACTGACTTCCATCCAGAAGACAGAAACACGAAAATACTCTTACGAAAAGATAAAAAGTATGATCGCCAAGTATCAGAATATGCCAGGCGTGCGTATGAAAGGCCGCTTGTTACTGCTGCAGTTATCCCCTGCATGGGTGCTGCAGGATGTATTGGGGAAGTTCCGCAGCAAACCAGAAGCAGAAACATAAAGGTATCACTAAGCAATAATGAACTGTCATATCGTATTACGAACAAAAAAAACCAATCAGGTACCAAACGGGCAGTAATTTGTGGATTGGGTCCCGGAATTCTTTACGATGGTGAAGGAAAATGTGCAAAACCAATCATAGCACGGCAAAGACCTGGAGCAGACAACAATGAAATTTCTGATCGCTGGTTATGGATCGATCGGCAGGCGGCACTTGAATAACCTGCGCGCACTGGGAAAGCAAGACATCCTCCTGCTGCGCTCGCATCGTTCCACCCTGCCGGAGAGCGAGATCGCAGGGATCCCTGTCGAGATCACTGTGGAGGCTGCTCTTGCCCATCATCCTGATGCGGTCATCATTGCCAACCCCACGGCGCTGCATCTCGACATCGCCATTCCCTGCGCCAAGGCTGGCTGCTCGATCCTGATGGAAAAACCGATCTCGCATTCGATGGCGCGGGTACCTGAGTTGAAAGAAGCACTGGCACTTGGCGGCGGTGGATTTCTGACCGGTTTCCAGTTCCGTTTTCACCCCGGTTTGCAACAGGTGCGCCAGTGGCTAAGGGAGAACGCGATCGGTCAGGTCACCACTGTCAAGTCACACTGGGGAGAATACCTGCCCGGCTGGCACCCCTGGGAGGATTACCGCACCAGTTACAGCGCCAGGGCAGACCTGGGCGGTGGTGTGGTGAACACCCTGTGCCACCCGTTGGACTACCTGCGCTGGATGCTGGGAGAAGTGAGCGAACTGAGCGCTGTGACCTCCAGCAATGGCTTAAACCTGCCCGTGGAAGACACAGCCGACATCCTTTTGCGTTTCCAGCAGGGCAGCACCGCCAATGTTCACCTCGATTACCTGCAGCGCCCCGGGCAGCATGACCTGCTGATCATCGGCACTGAAGGCAGTATCACCTGGGACAACACCACAGGGATTGCCAGGCGATTTGATCCAACCACGAACGCTTGGGAGCTATTCGAGCCTGCCGCCGGCTTTGAACGTAATCATCTCTTCCTGGCGGAAATGGCTCATTTCCTGCGTGTCGCGAAGAAGACCGAAGCATCCCTGTGTAGCCTGGAGGACGGGATTGCCGCCCTTGAGCTCACCAACGCGGTGCACCGCGCGGCCAGTGAAGGTTGTCTGGTAAAATTTTAGGGGTTACCCGGAGGATTAATGTCTGATATTTTCGAGAAATTCTCGATGAATGGAAAAACAGCCCTCGTGACCGGCGGCGCCGGTCTGCTGGGGAAAGAATTCTGTCTCACCCTGGCCCAGGCAGGCGCGGTGGTGTACGCCGCCGACCTGAACGCCGCGGCGGCCGTAGCCGTGGCAGATGAACTGAAGGCAACGGGGTTGGATATCCGCGGTATCGGGCTTGATGTGACTGACCCCGCGAGCGTGTCCGGGGTAGTGGAGGAAATCGTAGCGCACACCGGCCGCATCGACGTACTGGTGAACAGTGCCGCGCTTGACCCCAAGTTCGACCCAGAACACGCCCAGGAAAGCAGCAACGCCTTCGAGACCTATCCGCTGCATTCCTGGCAGGACGCGCTGAACGTGAACCTGACCGGTCCATTCCTGATCTCACAGGCAGTCGCACGGCAAATGGTTGAACAGCACAAGGGTTCGATCATCAACATCTGCTCCACTTACGGACTGGGGGGACCGGATCAACGGATATATGACAAACCCGGCAAGCCCAGGGTCTTCAAACCGGTTTACTATACCGTCACCAAAGCCGGGATCCTGGGGTTCACCAAGTATCTGGCCACCTACTACGCCGGGACTGAGATCCGCGTGAACGCCCTCACCCCGGGCGGTGTGTTCAACAACCATGACGAGGAATTTGTGCGCAATTATTCCGCCCGCACGGTGCTTGGAAGGATGGCGCACAAGGACGAAATGAACGGTGCGCTGCTCTTCCTGGCCTCCGATGCCTCGTCTTACATGACCGGCGGTAACGTGATCGTGGATGGAGGATGGACAGCGTGGTAAAGCCAACCGAGGTCCTTGCTATCATTCCGGCGCGCGGCGGATCAAAAGGCATCCCGCGCAAGAATATCAAGCTTTTCGCCGGCTATCCGCTGATCAGTTACAGTATCGCAGCCGGTTTGCAGGCAAACAGCGTCACTCGCGTGGTCGTCTCAACTGATGATGAAGAAATCGCCGTGGTTGCGCGCGAGTGGGGTGCAGAGACACCCTTCCTGCGTCCGGCTGAACTGGCACAGGATCAGACCACAGACCTACCGGTTTTTCAGCACGCCCTCGCGTGGTTGAAGGCGCATGAAGACTATACCCCGGACCTTGTGATCCAACTGCGCCCTACTTCCCCCCTACGTCCGCGTAATTGCGTGGATGAAGCAGTTACGCTGCTGCAGGAACACCCCGCAGCGGACAGCGTGCGTGGTGTTGTACCGAGTGGTCAGAACCCGTACAAAATGTGGCGGCTGAACGGAAAAGACGAACCCATGACACCCCTTCTAAATTTGGAAGGGGTAGCTGAGCCATTCAACGCACCGCGCCAGGCGCTGCCCCCCACTTTCTGGCAGACCGGGCACGTCGACGTGATCCGCCCACAGGTCATCCTGGAACAGCACTCGATGAGCGGAAAGATGATCCTCCCCTACGAGATCGATCCACGCTACACCGTTGATATCGACACCCCCTTTGACTGGCTGCGTTACGAGTGGTTGTTGCGCAACGGCGACCTGGATATAGTCGATCCTGCCAGCCGGCGACGCCAATTGCCAGGCAGGACCAGGCTGGTGGTGATGGACTTTGATGGTGTGCTGACCGATAACCTGGTCCACGTGGACGAGCAGGGGAACGAGCAGGTGACCTCCTCCCGTGGTGACAGCATGGGCTTACGCCTGGTGCGCGAGACTTTGCCAATTGAATTCATGGTGATTTCAACTGAGGTCAACCCGGTTGTGGCAGCCAGGTGTAAAAAACTGAAACTGGAAGTTTTCCAGGGCATCAATGACAAACCATCCGTCTTAAAGAAATTAATTCAGGAAAAGGGAATCCCCGCGGAAGAGGTTGTTTTCATCGGGAACGATGTCAACGACATCGGATGCATGGAAATCGCCGGATGCGCGGTCGCCCCGTCTGATGCCGAACCAATCGTCAAAAGACACGCCGACCTGGTGCTAACCCGCAAAGGCGGCAAAGGTGCAGTGCGTGAATTTTGCGACATCCTATTGCTGCATTACCAGAAATAAAGCTTTCTTACAGGAGCATGATTATGGCAAGAGAAGTAAAGATCGGCAATAAGTGGGTCGGGGATGGTCATCCGGCATATATCGTTGCGGAGATCGGTATCAATCATAATGGTGACCTGGGCATCGCCAAGGAACTCATCCAGGCGGGCAGACACGCCGGTGTGGATGCGGTGAAATTCCAGAAGCGCACACCGGAACTTTGCGTGCCACTCGACCAGAGAAACCAGATGCGCGAGACCCCCTGGGGTTACATTTCATACATTGATTACCGCTACAAGGTTGAATTGACAGAAAAAGAATACGACGAGGTCGATCGTTACGCTCACGAGATCGGAATGGACTGGTTTGCCTCCGTTTGGGATGAGCCTTCCGTCGATTTCCTTGAAAAGTACAATCCCATCGCCTATAAAGTACCCTCCGCCTCGCTTACCGATTTTAATCTTCTAAAACACCTGCGTAAAACCGGAAGACCATTGATCCTGTCCACGGGTATGTCCACACTGGATCAGATCAAGTCAGCGGTCAGCCTCATTGGCGAGGACAACCTCATCATTACACACGCCACCAGCGCCTACCCCTGTGATCCATACGAACTGAACCTGCGCATGATCCACACATTGCGGGATATGTTCAATTGCCCCATCGGGTATTCAGGGCACGAAGTGGGACTGGTCACCTCGGCTGTGGCAGTTGGCCTGGGCGCTTGTCTCATTGAGCGGCACATTACCCTGGACCGCGCCCTGTGGGGTTCTGATCAGGCCGCCTCAGTGGAACCCGGCGGTTTTGAAAAACTGGTGAAATATATCCGTGTCACGGAAGCCGCGGTCGGCGATGGGGTCAAGAAGGTTTACGATAGCGAAATGTCCTCATTAAGGAAGCTAAGGCGGATTCAAGATTGAAACTGACACCAACTCGCATCGCCAGCGGACTGAACCAACGATGGACGCATTACAAAGGGAATCGTCATTGGCAGAATTTGATCAATGAAGTATTGCAGGCTGCGCCGCTTACCAATCAAAGACCGGTCGTCTTCTTCAATGCTTCCACACGCCTGCAGGCGATGAGCCAGAATGCAGCTTACTCCCTGCTGACCGCCCTGGCGGTCAGGCTGGCGGGCGTGCCGGTGATCCAATTCATATGCAACAGTGGATTGCAGCGCTGTGTATTAGGGAGCAAGCGGGATAATTTCGATCAACTCCCGCCGTGCGAACGTTGCACGGGGCAGAGCCGGGCGATTTTCAAGGATTTGAACACACGCTGGTTCGAGCAGCGATCCTACCCGGAACTGGAACAGCAGGTCACCAATCTTCCGATCAGCAGGATGGAAAATTTTGAATATCAAGGTATTCCTCTCGGCATCTGGGCACTGAACTCGTTGCGCTGGATGCTGCGCCGGCTCACCATCGAAGACACACCGCTTAACCGCGCCTTCTTCCGCGCGTATATCCTTTCCGCCTGGAACGTGTACAGCCAGTTTTCCAGCCTGATCCAAAAGGAAAACCCGCAGGCGGTGGTCCTGTTCAACGGCATGTTCTACCCCGAAGCGGCTGCGCGGTACGCCTGCTTACAAAACCATATCCGCGTGATCACACACGAGGTTGGTTTGCGCCCATATACTGCTTTCTTTACCACCGGCGAAGCCACCGCCTACCCGATGGAGATTGATGCGGAGTTTGAGTTGGATGAGGTGATGAACCAGCGCCTGGATGAGTACCTTTCTGCACGATTTAAAGGAAACTTCTCTATGGCCGGAATCCGTTTCTGGCCGGAAATCAAACCGCTCGACCCTGACTTTATCCGCAAGGCTGCGAGGTTTGACCGCATTGTGCCGGTATTCACCAATGTCATTTTTGATACCAGCCAGGTGCACGCCAACACCCTCTTCCCGCACATGTTTGCCTGGCTGGAAAATGTGCTGGCAGTTGCCACCTCACACCCAAATGTTCTTTTCGTTCTTCGTGCCCATCCGGATGAATGCCGGCCGGGTAAGGAAAGCCGCGAGAGCGTGGCGGATTGGGTGAAGAAGAGCGGCATCCTCAACCTGCCCAACGTAATGTTTTACGATGCCAATGAATTCGTCAATTCTTACGAATTGATCCACCGCTCCCACCTCGTGATGGTCTACAACTCCACGATCGGTCTTGAAGCCACCCTGCTTGGAAAACCAGTCCTGGCGGGCGGTAAAGCGCGTTTCACCCAATTGGAGACCTCCTTCTACCCGTCTTCGGCTGAGGAATACAACCAGGTGCTCGAAAAGTTTCTAACAACAGAAAGCATCGAGATCCCCCCGCAATTCCAGCACAACGCGCGTCGATTCCTGTATTATCAGCTTTACGCCACCTCACTAGAGTTTGGAGATTTCGTTGAAGACGACCGTGTGTGGAAGGGCTATGTGAAGTTGAAAGATTTCCCGCTTGATCTGCTCAGACCTGAGCGATCGCGCACGGTGCGCAGCCTGCTCGATGGAATACTACATGAGGGAGACTTCACGAACCTGACATGACACCCCCCCGCTGTTCGATCATCATCCGTGCTTACAATGAAGAAAAACACATCGACCGTTTGTTAAAGGGCATCCTTGAGCAGAGCATGCGTGATGTCCAGATCATCCTGGTCGATTCCGGATCAACCGATGGCACCAAAAAATTGGCAGCCGCCTATCCGGTTGAGATCGTGGAAATCGCGCCGGAAGCATTTACTTTCGGACGCTCGTTGAACACCGGCATTTCCCGCGCCACCGCCCCCCTGGTCGTTATGGCCAGCGCGCACGTCTACCCGGTCTACCCGGATTGGCTTGAACGCCTCGTAGATGCATTTGAGGATGAAAAGACCGCCCTCGCCTACGGGAAACAGCGCGGGGCAGCCACCACGCACTTTTCTGAACACCAGATCTTTCAGCACTGGTACCCGGAAGTCTCCGTCAAGTGGCAAACGCATCCTTTTTGCAACAATGCCAACGCTGCCATCCGCCGCGAATTATGGGAAAAACATCCTTATGACGAAACTCTGCCCGGCCTGGAAGACCTGGAATGGGGAAAATGGGCACAGGATCAGGGACACGGGATTGCTTACGTGGCAGAAGCAGAAGTGATCCATGTCCACAACGAAAGCCTGGCCGGCATTTACAACCGCTACAAGCGCGAGGCAATGGCATTCAAGAGGATCTATCCCCAGGAAACCTTTGCGATCAAGGATCTTTTCCAGCTCTTTTTTCAGAACGTGGCGAGCGATTGGAAGGCAGCCAGGCATGCGGGAAACCTCACCGCCAACTGGCGCAGGATCATCGGATTTCGCTGGCGGCAGTTCTACGGTACCTACCAGGGTTACCGTCAATCCGGTCCCCTCACCTGGCAGCTCAAGAAGGCATTTTATTATCCGCGTGATCCTGGCGTTACCGCGAAACAAACCGGACGCCGGGACATCGATCCGATTCAGTATAATTGACTGAAAGTAGACAAAGGAGAAAGAATGCCTGCCATTACTGTTGAATTTACTGGTCTGTCGAAGTCGATCACTGGTACTGCAACAACGACGTTGAACCTTGCGAAAGGTACCACCTACCAGGATGTGATCCGCCACCTCGGTAAGGTGTACCCGCCGCTGGTTGGTGTATTAATTGCCGCGGATGGCGAAACGTTCCTGAGTTCAAACATGTTCATCATCGATGGGGATTACGCCAATCCTGCCATGGTCATGACCGAACCGGTCAAAGATGGCGAACACCTGCACCTGATGTCCGTCATCACCGGCGGGTGAGACGGAACATTCCTAATCCAGGAGAATGTCTAATGCCTGAACCCAATCCTCCCAGGATCGTCGCGCTGGTACCCATGCGCCACCATTCACAGCGCGTGCCGCAGAAGAACTTTCGCCTGCTGGATGGCAAACCCCTCTATCAGCACATCATCACCACCCTTCTCGCGGTGCCACAGGTGAGCGAGATCGTGGTCGACACAGACAGTCCTGTCATCGTAGCCGGACTGCAAGAGTCCTTTCCGATGGTGAAGGTCATCGACCGTCCGCAGGAATTGCGAGCGGATGATATTTCGATGAACAGGATCCTGCAATACGACATCAGCCAGGCACCGGCAGATTTTTACCTGCAAACCCACTCCACCAACCCTCTGCTAAAAACCGTGACCCTCTCCAGTGCGATCGAAAGGTTCCTGGCAGAGTACCCGGCGCATGACTCGCTGTTCTCCGTCACGCGCCTGCAAACCCGCCTGTATGACCACACCGGTAAAGCCATCAATCACGATCCACGCATACTGATCCAAACCCAGGATCTGCCTCCTGTGTACGAAGAAAATTCCTGCATCTACCTGTTCTCCGCCGCAACCCTGGCCAGGCATGGTACACGCATCGGTGACACACCCATCCTGTTCGAGACTGAAGTGGATGAATCCTGGGATATTGATGAAGAGATTGATTTTAAACTGGTTGACCTGATCCTGCAGGCGCGCAAAGCTTAGAGCAGGTTGCCAGCAAAACTCCATTTCAGATCACCCCCTCCATACCTCCAGGCAGGAGATGAGGGTTCCCGGGTGAATCAGGTGGTTTGAAGGTTATAATAATCAAAATTCGCCACACAAGGTTACTCATGCCAGTCATACTTCTATCTGCCCCTTACATGCTTCCATTTATTGAGCGCTTTCTTCCCGTAATGAACCATTTCGGTCTCGAGGTGATCACGCCAACAGTGAACGAACGCCTCGAGGAAACTGATCTGCTCACCTATGCCGGTCAATTTGACGGTGTGATCTGCGGAGACGACCGCTTCACCGACCGGGTACTGCAAGCCTGTACCCCGCGACTGAAGGTCATCTCAAAGTGGGGCACCGGTACCGATTCAATCGACCACGCCGCCTGCGCACGCCTGGGTATTCAGATCAAGAACACACCGAATGCTTTTACCCTGCCGGTAGCTGACAGCGTGTTGGGGTACATCCTTGCCTTCGCCCGCAAGCAGCCCTGGATGGATCGCGCGATCAAATCCGGTGAATGGAAGAAGATACCCGGACGCTCACTTGCTGAGTCCACATTAGGCGTTATCGGCGTGGGCAATATCGGCAAAGCAGTGCTGCGGCGCGCCAGCGCCTTCGGCATGACCCTGCTGGGTAACGACATCGTACCCATCGCATCTGACTTTCTCAGTGAGTTTAGAGTGGAAAGCGTGTCTCTCAGCGAGCTGGCGCAGCGTTCCGATTTCATCAGCGTGAATGCTGACCTCAACCCAACCTCCAGGCACCTGATCAACACAGCGTTCCTGGCACAAATGAAACCGGGCGCGGTGTTGATCAATACCGCCCGTGGACCGATCGTGGACGAAAAGGACCTGGTGAGCGCCCTGCAGGAAAAACGGATCGCCGGGGCTGCGCTGGATGTCTTCGAGGATGAACCCATCCCGTTAGGCTCACCGTTGTTGAAAATGGACAATGTCATGCTCGCACCGCATAATTCCAATTCCAGCCCGGCAGCTTGGGAGAATGTGCATTGGAACTCCATCCGCAACCTGCTCATCGGGTTGAACAGTGACCCGGCTGGACTGGATGACTGGAAGAACCGGTCTTAGAAAGGATTTTATGATGACCGAACAGGAAAGATTTGTGCTCATTACCGGAAGCGCCGGGGGCATCGGGAAGGCGTGTGTCGCTCATTTTGCCAAGCAAGGCTGGCGCGTGATCGGTATTGATAAGAATGATTTTGGAGAGGGATTCCCGACTTCAGGTATGTTTTTCAAAGCGGATATCTCCCGGGCAGAAGAGTTTTCCATCATCTACCACAAAGTTGCCGCGTTTACAAAATACCTGAATGCGCTGGTGAATAACGCCGCGGTGCAGATCTCAAAACCGCTAGTGGACACTACCGTGGATGAATGGGACATGGTGATCGCCTCCAACCTGCGCCCGGTCTACCTTTCTGCGCGATTCTTTCATCCGTTACTGGTTGCAGCGCAGGAAAGCGCAATTGTCAATATGTCCTCGGTGCACGCCATCCAAACTTCCGCCAATATTGCCGCCTACGCTGCCAGCAAGGGAGGTATCCTCGCCCTGACCCGGGCTATAGCCATCGAGTTCGCGCACGATAACATCCGCGTCAATGCTGTGCTGCCCGGCGCTGTTGACACCCCCATGTTGCGCAGCGGGCTTGACCGCGGTCACCTCAGCGGACCCAGCATCAACGAGCGGCTGGATAACCTGGCGCGCAAAACCGTTAACGGACGCATCGGCCAGCCTGAAGAGATCGCCCGCGCTGTGTACTTCCTGGCAGACAATACTCAATCCTCCTTCATGACCGGCCAGGCGCTGGTCGTGGATGGCGGCGCCACCGCGCGCCTGAGCACTGAGTAAACCATGCGCGCGAGCATCAAAGACAAACTCCCGGCGCCGCTGCTGAACGCTTACCGCAATGTGCGCGACAGTCTCGAAATTGCCACGGAATTTCCGCAGGCGCGTTTCCACCCCTGGCGGATGGACTCGATCCGCAAGCTGGAAGCCCTGCGTGATTCCCACCAGGGGGAACGCTGCGTAATCATCGGCAACGGACCCAGCTTGAAGAACACGGATCTTAGCAAACTGAAGAACGTGTTCACCATCGGGATGAATCGCTTTTACATGGCCTTTCCGGACTTGGGCTTCTCCACGTCGATACTCCTCACCGTGAATGACCTGGTGATCGAACAATGTGCGGATGACCTGCGCAAACTGCCCATTCCCACATTCGTATCGTGGCGCGGACGGAAACACATCCAACCTGCCCCCAACCTTAATTACCTCTACACTTCGTATATCAAACCGCGTTTCAGCGGCGACGCCACAGGCCGCCTTTGGGAAGGTGCCACAGTGACCTTTGTGGCAATGCAGCTGGCGTACTTCATGGGCTTCAAACAGGCCATTCTGATCGGCGTGGACCACAACTTCACCACCAAGGGTACCCCCAACACAACGGTGGTTTCCGCCGGTGATGATCCCAATCACTTTCACCCGGGCTACTTCGGCCAGGGTTTCCGCTGGCAGCTGCCTGACCTGGATACCTCGGAGATTGCTTATCACATGGCGAAAGAAGCTTACGGGAAGGACGGACGCGAGATTCTGGATGCCACTGTGGGCGGAAAACTGACCGTATTCCCCAAAGTGGATTACGACTCGATCATGGCATGAAAAACGAACCCCTCGTCACCATTGTCTCTCCCTCATACAACCAGGCGGGTTTCCTTGAAAAAACCATCCTGTCGGTGCTCGAACAGGATTATCCAAATCTTGAGTACCTTGTTGTAGATGGTGGATCGACTGATGGCAGTGTAGAGCTCATTAAAAAGTATGCCGACCGCATTAGCTGGTGGGTATCGGAAAAGGACAACGGACAGGCCGACGGGATCAACAAGGGTTTGCAGCGGGCAAGCGGGGAGATCATCGCCTGGCTCAACTCGGACGATTTTTACCTGCCGGGAGCGATCAGCAACGCAGTCCAAGCCTTGCAGTCCAACCCCGGAGTCGGTTTCGTGTACGGCGATCTGCAGGTGGTAAATGAAGCCGGAGAGATCACCAATCTTCTTACCTATGGGGATTGGGGATTGAAGGGCTTGATGGAATTCAGGATCATCGGTCAGCCAAGCGTTTTCATGCGCCGCCAGGTGTTGGAAAAAACCGGTTACCTGGATCCGGATTTTCATTTCCTGCTTGATCACCAGTTATGGATACGCCTGGCAATGAACGCGGGAATGAAATACATCCCGAAATTATGGGCGGGCGAGCATTACCACGCCGCCAGTAAGAACCTGGCTCACGCCGCGGAATTTGGCGCCGAAGCACGGCGCATCGTCGAGTGGATGGCCTCGGAACCACACCTTAAGGATATACTTCAGCAGGATCGCCGGAGGATCGAAGCCGGGGCTGAACGCCTGAACGCGTTCTACCTGTTCGATGCGCAGGAATACAAAAAGTCTTTAAGTGCTTACTGGCGCAGCCTGCGCAGCCACCCAGCTGCCGCGGCCGGTGATTGGTATCGCATCCTGTACGCGCTCTTCTCTCCGTTGGGATTGGAACATTTGAAGACCGCTTACCTGTCCCGCCGGAAAGCGGGATTCAAAACCAAATGACCTGTAACGAGGTGACGCATGCCTGAACAGCGGGCGAATGAAAGCGCATTATTTCTAAAACCCTCCAAACCAATGGTCATCATCCTGCTGGTCATTTTCCTGCTGGCCGGTCTGGGAATACGCCTGATCGACCTGGATGACCTGCCGCTTGATTTCGCGGTGACGCGTCAGCTGCATTCATACATCATGACCCGCGGCATTTATTACGAGATGGACACCCCCATTACAAACGCCATCCCGCCGGAAACCCGTCAATTCGCCATTGAAACGGGTAAGAGTGAACCCCAGATCGAACCCCCAATCATGGAATACCTGGTTGCCTTCATTTACCGTCTGATCGGTCAGGAAAATATGCTTGTTGCCCGCCTGTTGTCGATCCTTTTCTGGGTCATCGGCGGTATTCCATTATTCCTGCTTGCCAGGCGCATGACCACGCTGAATGGCGCTTTCATCGCCCTGGCTTTGTACCTGTTTAATCCGTTTGCCACGATTGCCAGCCGTAGTTTTCAACCTGACCCGCTGATGGTGATGTTCATCGTCTGGGCACTCTATTTTCAGTTTGAATGGCTGGAAAAGGACACGCTCAAGACCACCCTGCTGGCCGCCGTGTTCACCGGGCTGGCGGTGTTCATCAAGATCTCATCAGTGTTCTTCGTCGGGTTTTCGATGGTGGCCATCGTATTGATCAAAGGGCTAAAACCCTCGCTGAAGAACTGGCACGTGTACCTGATCGCTGCCATCGCCCTTGTACCTGCGCTGGTGTACAACCTGATCAGCGCGACAGTCGGCGGGAACGCCGGGGCGATTTTCGGCGCGCGCTGGGTGCCGGCGCTCTTCTCAGACCCGAAGTGGTATCTCAACTGGCTGATGCTGGCGCGCTTTGTGGTCGGTTTCTACCCTATTGTGATCGCCCTGCTGGGATTCTTTGTGCTGCGGGAGAAGAAACACCAGATTGTCTACTTCAGCATGTGGCTGGGCTACCTTTTGTACGGCTTCATGTTTGCATACCACATCTACACGCATAATTATTATCACCTGCCGTTAATCCCCATCATTGCGCTGGGATTCGGCGCGGTGGGCGGCGCGATCTTCAAATACCTGGAAGATAAACCCCTGAATTGGTTCTCACGCGTACTGGTGATGGGTCTTTTCGCCTTCTCCATCGGTTTGTGCGTGATGAAATCGCGCGGCGAAATGATCGGGGCCAGTTACCGCCACGAAGCCAAATATTGGAAGGACTTGGGCGACAAGATCGGACAACGCGCTTCTGTGATCGCCCTCACGCACGATTACGGTTACCGCTTGAACTATTGGGGCTACCTCCAGCCGGAACTCTGGCCAACCGGAGGTGATTTGAAGGTAAAAGAGTTGATCGGTTCGACCGACCCGGAATTTGAAACGCTGTTCAAGATGCGCACGGAAGGCAAGCATTACTTCCTGGTGACCCTATTGGGCGAATTGGAAAAACAACCGGAGCTTTCTGAATACCTTTTCGCGCATTATCCGTACTCTGAAGGTGATGGGTATTACCTGTTCGACCTCAGGAACCCGCTCAATTAAGTGAGACCAATGAGAGAACTACCGCTGGTTTCAATCGTGACCCCCTCCTTCAACCAGGTGGATTACCTGGAGGAGACCATGCTCTCAGTCCTTGAGCAGGATTACCCCCGCATTGAGTATATTGTGATCGATGGCGGATCAACCGACGGCAGTGTTGAAATCATCCGCAAATACTCACATCGCCTTGCATACTGGGTATCCGAAAAGGACCGCGGGCAGACGGACGCTGTCAACAAGGGGTACGCAGTCGCCCGGGGCAGCATCCTGGGCTGGCTGAACTCAGATGACACCTATAAATCGGGTGCAATCAGCGCCGCTGTGGATTACCTGGTCAGCCATCCGCAGATCGGGCTGGTCTACGGCGACCTGGATTTCATCGATGATGACGGCAGGATCGTGGGCAAATTCCCCGCCGCCCAAACCAACCACAAACGCCTGCGCCGCGGTTATGTCCACATCCCGCAACCAGCCGCGTTCTTTAGAGCGGAACACTGGAAGCAGGTCGGTCCGCTCGATCCTTCATTTTACTTCGCCATGGATTACGACCTGTGGGTGCGCCTGGCCGCGGTGACTGAGTTTAAGTACCTGCCCGGCAATACCTGGGCAAACTTCCGCCTGCACAGTGACGCGAAGACCATTGCGGCGGATGACCGCTGCTGGCCGGAAATGCTGCGCGTTCATTACCGCGATGGCGGAAAAAAGATCGCCCCGATCACCTTAAAATACCAGCTGCGCCGCCTGGTCGCCCCACTGATCAACTGGAAGCGCCGCCGCATGTTCGAAAAATAAAAGCGCTGGAGAGACAACCTCCAGCGCAATTTTTTATGGGATTCAGATCACTTTTAGCTTCCTGGCTACTCTGGCAAAAGCTTCCAAGCCCCGGTCCAGATCTTCGCGGGTGTGCACCGCTGAGATCATCACGCGGATGCGCGCCTTTCCCTGCGGGACGGTCGGGAAACCCAACGCCATGGCAAAAACATTCTCCGCGAAAAGCTCACGGCTGAACTGTTGCGCAAGGGAGGCTTCACCCAGCATCACCGGGGTGATGGGGGTAACACTATTGCCTGTATCAAGCCCTAATTTCTTAAGCTCAGCCTTGAAGTAGCGCGCGTTCTCCCACAGACGGTCCACCAGCTCGGTGGATTGCTCAAGCAGGTCGACCGCGGCGATGCAGGCTGCGACATCAGCCGGCGGTGTTGCAGAAGAGAACAGGAAGGGACGGCCGCGCTGGCGAACCCATTCGATCACCCTGCCATTGCCAGCAACGATCCCACCCACTACACCGAAAGCCTTGGATAATGTGCCTACCTCCACGTCCACCTTGCCGTGCAAACCAAAATGGTCCACGATACCGCGTCCACCCCGGCCTACCACGCCTTCTCCGTGCGCGTCATCCACCATCAACATCACATCGTACTTGCTGGTGACCGCGTAGATCTCATCCAGCGGCGCCAGGTCCCCATCCATGCTAAAAACACCATCGGTGATGACCAGTGCGCGACGGTAAGTACCCTTGTTCTTCAGAATCACCTGCTCCAAATCAGCTGCATTGGCATGCTCATACCGGTCAATACGCGCACCGGAAAGCCGGCTGCCGTCGATGATGCTGGCATGGTTCAGGGCATCAGAAATAATGAGGTCTTCCTTGCCAACCAGCACGGGGATCACCGCAGTATTGGCTGAAAAACCGGATTGCAGGACAACCGCCGCTTCGACTCCTTTGAAATTCGCCAGGCGGCGCTCCAGTTCCGTGTGGATGTCCATGGTACCGGCGATCGAACGCACCGCACCCGGACCAACACCGTATCTTTGCAGTGCAGCGGCAGCGGCTTCAACCAGTTTTGGATGGTTCGCCAGTCTCNNGTAATTATTCGAGCAGAAGTTCAAGACCTTTTTTCCGTCAACGACCAGCCAGGCACCCTGCGGTGAACTGAGGGTGCGTATATTGTTATATAAACCGGCCGCCTTTAGCGCATCGATCTCCTGCTGGATCCATTCCAACCTGTTGCCCATTTTCACCTCTTGTTTGGATTTGTTGTCTTAACCACGATTATACATCCGCTGACCGGTCAACCAGGATGCCCAGCTCGTTGAGCAGCTTGATAATGCCTGCTTCCTGCTGAGTCTGGATGAGCAGCGTCCGCGGATTCAATTGCTCCAGGTTGAATCGCGCGCCTGCTGCTTTGAGAAATTCTTCACAGTCCGCCGGTTCAGAGAAACGCAGCAGTGTGACGCGCTCAAACCCGGCCTCCTGTCCCTTAAGGCTCCAGCGCTGCTCCATTTTTCGCAGTGCTGCCGGTACAATCCCGGGTTGGTCCTTCTCCAACAGTTGCAGCAACTGACCCAGATGCAAGTCCTGTTCAGCAGCCAATTGTAATGAACTTTTGGTCAGTGAGTAACGTGTGTCCCTGGCAGAAGCGCTCACCAGTTCAGCGAAACGCCCCACCTGGTAGCGCAGCATGCGGGAGGCTCCAACCGGGATAATGAAATGGCAAACATCTTTTACCTTGATTGGCTGGGATTCTTTCAATCCCGTAGCTGGCGGTTCCCCCATCAGCATTCCCCTGGTTAGATCCACCAGTTGGAAAGCCGTGTAACGACCCTCCGCGCTGCCCCGCGCCAGGTTCACCAATCCCAGCCAGTGCAGTGGACCGGTCAGGAGGAAATATAACAGTGCACCTTCCACCTGGGACCAGGATTCAAATCCATGCAGAAATTCACCGCTTTCCACATCTCGAATAAACCAGGAGTCATAATCCCCCGCGGGACGTTGGAAATCCGGATCGGTCTCCTTTACACCTGAGATCAGTGAGGATATGCTCCACCAGGTTCCACCAGTTTCCAACCGGGCGAGTAAGCCTGTCAATGCGCGGCGGGCAGTAGTTGGATCATTCTGCCAGTTGCCCTCGCAGCTCAAACCGGGCAGCATTCTTAATTCGTTGATCGTCTGTGAATCACTCCAGGCCTGGTAAAGCTGCAGCAGGGCCTGTTCGCGGGTCGTGTTGAAATAGGTTTTTAAAGCCTGCGGAAGCGGCTGGCTTTCCCGGTCGATCAGTCCACAGGAAAGCAGCAAGCCATGCAGGAATTCGCGCGGTTTTCTCCAACTCGTGAAGATTTCCTCCGGGATCTCTCTTTGCATGCGTAAAGCAGCCAGAAGGTCGGTTAATTGGTCGAGTAAGGCGCTGTCAGAGCGGTTGACGAAGCGGGGCGATTGATTGACCGCCGGCCGAACCGGAATCTTTTCTTCAATCCTGGCCGGTTTTTCAAAAGCCAGCAGTTCATCTGGGATATAGACATGTTCAACCGGCTCACTCGCACCACGGAAAAATGCCCGGCCGATCAAACCAGCATACCATAATGATTCAGCAATCGACACCGGGTGCAGATCCGGATCTTCACGCGCGCGCTTCGCGGGACCAAAGCTGCGAATTTCACCGTTCAGCCTGGAAAACTCAGCCCATGTTTGCCGGCCGCCTCTCCTAAGCAGGTTTTGCCAGGCTTCGCGCACATTCTCAGGCAGCGAATCGATAAAAAGCCGATACACATCCGGCAGCAGCATTTTGCCAGCCAGGTCTGCGCGGGCAGTGTCCGTATCACGCATTCTGATCTCCACATCCCACGCGCGGGCAATGCGTCCCAGAAAATCCAGGTCGTGTTGCAGTAAAGTTGATTGAATTCCCGGCATAAATAGCCTTTTCAGTTCCTAAGCAGATTATACTAAACTTGATCAATCGCTTTTGCCTGGTTTGCTGATCAATTAATTGACGCTTTCATTGCTTGTATGTATAATCTTATGAACGCAAGATAATCCTGTAAGGGTTGGCGGATGACATTAAAAGGTAACCTTAGGGATTTTTCATTTACCCAGTTATTGAACCTCATAAACCTGGCCAACAAGTCCGGTGCCCTTTACGTTGAAAGACCCGGTGTAACAACGCGAACCATCTTTCAGAACGGGAAACTGGCTTACTTCGAAAGCAGTGACGAGAAGCTCTCTTTCCTCAAATCCCTAACCGACCATCAATTGATCACGGCTTCGCAACACCGGCTCCTGCGGGTACGCCTGAGTGGCATGAATGATCATGAAGCCGGGATCTATCTGGTTAACGCCGGCTACACCACACTGGATGAAGTATTGTCCATCCTTGAAAAGGAATACGCGGACAAGTTCCGCCATCTGTTCTCCTGGCCCGACGGCTTTTTCCGCTTTGAAACCGGCGAGCTCCCCCCGGATGACCGCATCGTTGTCCATCTTAACCTTGAAAACCTGATCGTTGAAGGCGCACGGGAGATGAAAGAGTTCGAGGAGCTCAAAGCCGAAATCCCCAGCCTGGATATGGCGCTCAAGTTCACTGAACGTCCCGGCACGGATATCCGCAACGTCAATCTCAATTCAACCGAGTGGCGTGTCATCTCTTATGTGAATCCCAAGAATACCATCCAGCAGATCGCTGCCACCACCAGTCTCGACGAGATCGAGATACGCCGTGTGGTGTACACCCTGCTGCAGGCCGGACTGGTTGAGATCATCCGCCCGGATGGTCTGCCTGTCGCGCTGTCTAGCGAGTCCCTTCCGGTCAAAAATCCCAAAGAACACAAGTCGCTGATCAAACGGCTGATCAACCGCATCCGCTCGATCTGAAATCATCATAGGAATCTTCATGCAGACCCAGACCGTCAAAATCGTAGTAACAGGTCCATTCAATGCGGGGAAAACTGAATTTATCCGATCGGTCAGCGAGATCGATGTTGTATCGACCGAACGCAAGATCTCCACTGCCCCTGAAAAGGTGAAGGAAACAACTACTGTGGCCATGGATTTTGGCAGGATCACGGTCGATAACGACCTGGTTCTGTTTCTGTTCGGCACGCCAGGCCAGAAACGCTTTGATTTTATGTGGGAGATCCTCTCTGAGGGCATGCTGGGATTCATTGTCATGGTCGACAGTTCCAGGCCGGAGACCTTTCGCGAGGCGCGCAGCATCCTGGAAACCTTCCACGCCTATGCACCCACCCCTTACCTGGTGGCTGCCAACAAGCAGGATCTGTATGATGCCTGGGATGTCGAGGACATACGGCTGGCATTACGGCTTGACCCGAATGTGAAGATACTGTCCTGTGAAGCACGCAAGAAAGATTCTGTTAAACAGGTATTACTGGAGCTGCTGTACAGCATCCTAGAAGAGATGGACAGAAACGAATCCAAACAGGAAGAAATTTAACCTGCACCGTATGATGATCGATAAAGCTCCCGGTCCAACATCTTTGGATTATGAACTCCGCAGCCTGGAGGAGATCCTTGGGGCGGATAACTCACGCGATTTCCAGTACCGCCTGCCCGTGAGCCCGGATGACCTGCTGACACGCGGCATTCTCCACCGCGCCGGTAGAGCCGGATTTTATTACTGGATGAAACACAACAGCGGGATCCTCAACTGGAATGACCCGGGTTTCAAGTTCTCGCCGATCAAGAAGAAGATCGCCCTTGGACTTCAACTCATTTGCGACATGATCAACGCGGAAAAGGGCAAGCTGCTCCGGTTTGAAAACCAGCCGGATCATTGGGAAATTATTACCCTGCCATGCCCTAAAAACGGAGAAACCAGCCCTGTGACGGATAGCAATTACCTGGCTGGATTCGTGCAGGAATTCACCAGCTGGGCGGGTTTGGGCAAATTCTACCGTGTGACAATCACGAAAAGTCAACCGGACAACAGCGTGTGCTGCCGCATCTACATCGACAAGAAACCGATCGATTTCTGAACCCCACCCCTGAAAGGTAATAAAAAAAATATGGCTGAAGAAGTGCTCATTTGCGTGGATGTGGAAACCGCGGGGCCGATCCCGGCCCATTACGCGATGCTGTCGATTGGCGCATGCCCTGTTATGGACATTGGGGAGACATTTTACGTTGAATTGAAACCTGACAGGGATCAAGTGCAACCTGAAGCCCTGGCCATTTCCGGACTGGTGATGGATGACCTGCGCCGTGATGGCATGGATCCCAAAGAGGCCATGCTTGCCTTTGAACAATGGGTTAAGCAGGTTGTTCCGGAAGGGGCGAGGCCTGTGCTGGTCGCTTTCAATGCTTCCTTTGATTGGATGTTCATTCATGACTACTTCCTGCGCTACCTGGGCAGAAACCCCTTTGGTCACAGTGCGCTGGATATCAAAGCGTATTTTATGGGTCAGAGCGGTAGGCAATGGTCTGAGACCTCCATGCAACACATTTCCAGGCATTTCCTGGATGAGATCCGCCTCACCCACAACGCCCTGCGCGATGCACAGGACCAGGCGGAGATCTTCCAAAAGATTCTGAAACTAAACCCACGCTTCAACATCTCTGAATAATCTGATCGTTTTGAGTTCATTTTTGTTATACTCTTTGCATCGTTAACTGTATCGGTTATGGATGAAAGGAGAAAAATGGCTCGGTTGGACAATTCACGTTCGGAAGACCTGCAAAGGATCATTGACTCGGCCAATCGCCTTGGGATTGAAATTGAAGAGGAAGAGGCTATGCAATGGTTGACCAGCATGGCAGCCTTCAAGGGCAGCAGCCAGATCTCAATGGACACGCGCAGCGGTGTTTTTGGCCACAACATCACCATGCTGGATTTCAGCGACAAAGAGTTGGAGTATTTTAAACGCGTAGGGAAGATCGTGGAATTTGAGGATATTCCTGGCAAGGTGGAGACCGCCCTGGCCCTTTCCGGCTCATCCGCGCAATCCAAGATCCAATCTTATCCCGGCGATTGTGATTATTTTGAACGAGTCAACATCCTCGCCCCCACCCGTGAAGAAGCCTGTGACATCCTGGCAGAGATCATGCGCGGGAAAGCCCTCGACACCCTCCAAGGTCCTAACTACCAGTTGATCGAGGTGAAATTCGGTGAGCATCCACAGGATATTGTGGTCGGCAACCGCGAGGTGCGCGCCGGTTCGCCCGTGTCCTGGCACCCGGCTGAGATCAAAGCCGGAAAGATCGAAGGATTCACCAAAAATGGCACCCCGGCGGTGGTAAATTGGGAGGATGTCAAGCAAAAACCGGGCTGGTGTAAACTGGATTGGGTGGTGGCCGATCCACTCCGCAAACAATTGGCCAACGCCAGCAACATGCTGGATGTCACCTGGGAAGCTCCTGATGGTGAAATCACCCCCCTGGATGGTTTTCTTGATCCGTATTTCCAGGAGGTCTACTTGGAAGCTGCTTCCGTGCCCATTTTTTCAAAATTAGCCCAACATGTCTCGGCTGATGCTTTGGAAGATTACGTCAGCGCCCTTGAACGCGAAGTATACAAGTACCTCACCAAGGATGTAAATTACGGTAAGGTTGCCAAACGCATGTACAATATCTTCCGCCTGACCGGTAAATACTCAGAAGCGGCATTCTTGCGTGAACTGTTTGATGAACCGGCGACCATCCTTTATCAAATCTGGTCGTTGATCCGAATGATCGATGACGCCTATATACCGGGATCTTCCATAACCCATGAACAGATGGTTGCATCAACGGATAACCTGATCCTTGAGGTGATCCGGGCACTGGAAGGGGTCGAGGAGACCGAGATCGTCAAACACCTGTTGAACCTGCGCACAGCCCTTGCCCAACCCGAAGCCCATGCACAGCTCACATCAGAAGCGGAAGCTGCCCGTGGTATGGTGATCAACATTGTGAATAATTTCTTCTTTGAAAGACTATCCGCAATGCCCACCATAAAAGAATACATGGACGAGGTCGCAATAAGCAGGAAATAGATCCTTCTCCGTTCTATTGCGCTCACTTTGCCGGGTGGTCTGCACTGGTCATACAGACCACTCTTTTTTTCGCACCCGAACAATTGCACAGCAGGCAACAAGCGCAGCCATTTGTTGCTCAGGATGGTAAAATTAGGAAAATGATTTTAAAAGAATCATCAGGGAAAAGGAAATCGAGGTAAGTATTGGCCAACAATCACAAAAGTATTACCGAGGGTTATGCGGTTGAACTGTTCCTAGACGCGGAAGCCGAAGCGAAGGTCCTGGCTTTCAGGGACATTATCTATCGTGATGGAGTGCAGCCCGTCCAGGGATTAATGAATGACAAACCGCACATTAGCCTGGCCGTTTTCCCCCGTGTCGATAGCCAGCAACTCATTGCCTTGACCGAAGAATATACCAAAAACCTTTCCCGTTTCAAATTCCGCCTGGGTGCAGCTGGCACATTTCCGACGTCCGGTAATGTTTTCTTCCTCTACCCGGTTCCCAGCCTGGAAATGCTGAAAGCCCATGCGGATTTTCACCACAGGCTTCAGCTGGCGGGTCTGCAGTCTTCGCCGTACTACTTCCCCGGTAATTGGGTGCCCCACCTCACGCTTGAATTTGACATTGCAAGAGAAGAGCTCTGCCAATCCGTCGGGATATTCAAGGAAAATTTTGAACCCATTGATGGTGAATTCACACAAGTCGGTGTTGTCGGTTTTCGTCCGGTTGAATACCTGGCCTCATTCGACTTGAAGAAAGGATAATTATGAAAGAATCCCCATTCACTCCTTCTGAAGCGAAAATTAAAAAAGCGGTGGAACGCAGCAAGACAAAGGCCGAGGAATACCTGCGCGACGCAAAAAAATCACGTGAATTTGTGGAAGAAGCTTACAAAAAGGCCAAGTCCAACTCCACTTCATCTTCCCTCCAGACTGATTTCTGGTCCCAATTAAAAGCCTTTATCCGTATGCTCAAGGCTTACATCAACAAAGAATATACTGTGGTTCCATGGACATCGATCGTGCTGGCAGCCGGAACAGTGTTGTATTTTCTATCCCCGATCGACCTGATCCTGGATTGGCTGCCACTGGTTGGATTTGTGGATGATGCGGCCGTACTGGTGTTTGTTTTTCGCCAGATCCGCCTGGACCTGGAAAAATTCCAGGCATGGGAAATTGCCCAGTACAACCCCGGGAAGCAGATCATAGATCTGTAAAACTCAGCCCAACGATTTCATACTTTTTGGATATAACAAGTATAAATAAACCCGTTGCGAGGAGCTGTAAATGAAAAAGAATCTGGTAATGGTTTTGGCTGTCGGCTTGATTCTGTTGTTTTCCCTGACCGCCTGTGGGTCGTTAGGCGACGTTTCAGATATGGGCAATGCTTTTATGTCCGCGTTGAGTACTGGCGACAACGCAACCTCCTACCAGATGCTGCATCCGGATATCCAGCAGGAAGTGGGCGGCGAATCGGGCTGGGCAGAATGGACTGCCATCAGGAACTTTGAGAAATGGAAATTCAATAGCAACTCCATTGAAAACGACACCGCACAATTGGAAGGTACGGCTGAACTGGAAGGTGTCACTTATAATGTGGTACTGGTCTTTGACAAGGTCAATGATGCCTGGCAGATCACCGGGATCAACTTCGAATAGATCAAGCGGGTTACCCGGATAAATCGTGAAGGTGGTTACGCCTTCACAATTTTTGATTAAGGTGTCCCATGACTGATACGAAGATCCCAGTTAAAGAATTATGATCCTTCTGCCTGGCCTGGTACAGACAGCCAAAGAAATCCCAATGTAAACCCGTATGTAACCCGGGCACAAAGTAACTACTCTGAAAACTCGATATGGATTTGTTTTCTGGTATACAATAATTCGATCAATTATTAGTTAATTATAATAAAATAGACCAATCTCACAATTATAAAAAACAAGGAGAAACCCGATGAGCCCGTCTGAAACCTGTCCCTCCTGTGGAGCGAGCCTATCCAGCGATGCCCGTTTCTGTTCCTCGTGTGGAAGACCCGTGGCAGCAACCCCGGCCGCTCCCCCTCCGCTTCCACAAACCCAACCAATTCCGGTTGTTCGCCCAACCGGCAACCCATCTGGTGTGCCAGTTGGCATTCCTGCCGTTCCACCCGCGGTGACTACATTTGCCACCTCACCCACTCCGCCTGCTCCCCAACCTGCCGAGCAGGTGGTTAGCGTCGTAGGCATGGTAACGCGAAAGACAGGGCTTTTCTCCTCGGAGCTCTACCACATGGTTATAACCGGCAAACGGCTCATATTTGCCCTGCAGACCAAGGAAATGCAAATGAATGACGTCAACCAGGCGAGACAGGAAGCCAAACAGCAAGGTAAGAATTTTTTCGGACAAATCGGCGCCCAAATGTCCACTCGCACCGGAGAAAAATACATCCGTGTTGCTCCGGATTCGATCCTTTCTGAAAATCTAAAGAATTTCTCAATTGATCTTGGCCAGGTGGTAAAAGTGAGCGTTTTTCATGGTGATTCTGAGGATAATACACCTGACAGCCTGGAAATTAAAACCAGTACGGAAAAAATGAAATTTACCATCTCCAATGCCTATGCTGTTGAAAAGCAGCTGAAGCAGGTGCTTGGTTCCAAAGTCAAGTAGATTTTGTTTCATTAAAGTAATGATCGATAAATCTACCATCCGCGTTGGTGGATGCGCCGGGTTATGCCCGGTTAGGGCTGTAATGGCTTTTGCTCATGGCAACTTATTTATGCCCTTCAACTTGCATCGGAATATGGCACGTGATACACTTTTCCTATGAATTCAAGAGTCCTCGTCTATTCCCCTGATGCCGAACTGCGTGACGCAATCACCACCTGGGGTCAACAGGAAGATTCCTTAATCATACAGATCGTTGATAATACCGAAGCGATCCCGGAAGCCATCAACAGTGGTCACCTGGCGGCTGTGATCCTGGATGACTCGGATGGAGAATTGTCTTTAACCGCGCTCACGCACGATCTGGCGACCCAACTGCCGCAGACCAGGATACTGGTTTTTCCACCCAGCGCGGAGACCGACCAATCTGAAATAAAGGATGCCATCCTGCATGGGTACCTCAGCAAGCCCTTGTCGACCGGGGAACTGCGGACAGCGTTGCGAGGTTTGCTGGTGCCTGAGAGCGCTAAATCAGCTGCTACCGCAGAAACCAGCCAGAAATCCATCACTCCACCCACAGAGACACAGACGGTCCCGAAAAATCAAACCCACGGGGGATACACACTCCTGGTGGAAGTCAAACCAGCAGATGATGAACTTGATTTTCTCAAAGGTTGGCTTTATGAGGAGCCTGAGGAGGAGACTGTTACACCCCTGCCAGAGGGCGAGTTGCATAATGAACCGGCCAAAGCGCAGGAATTGGACGATGGGTCCATTGATGCCCTTAACGATAACGAATTCCTACCTTCTGAAAGCGGTAATCCGGTAACCGTTCTTGAGGAATTTGCAGAAACAACGTCCGCTATCACCAATGCTGAAATTACCACAGACGTGGCATCGATCACCCCGGCAGAACTGTTGACCCTGAAAAGCACCCTCCAGCCGGAACCGGAAAGCGAAATGACCGAGGAAACCGGATTTCCACCGGTCAACCTGCATTCTTTGCGTCTGCACTACAGCTGTGTGCTCATCCCGCGCGATCCTCAACATTACCTGGTGGGTGAACTAGCGGAACGCCTCGGTCTGATGCTTCCCCAGGTCCATCTGAAACGTGGTTGGCGGGTCACCGGCATGTCCATCAGACCGCAATACATGCAGTGGTTGGCTGCCCTACCGCTTGATGTCAACCCGGTGGAGGCTGTGTCAGAGATACGGCAAATAACATCTGCAGCAATCCTGAGCAATCTACCGGAACTGAAAACCAGCAAAGGTGAAGAGGGTTTTTGGGCACCAGGCTATCTGGTTTTGAGCGGAAACCTTGCAACCCCCTCCTCCATCATGCGGGAATTCATCCAGCGCACAAGAAGCCTCCGGGATTTGGAATCATAGAAACAAGGAAAACAGGAATCAGCGCTATGCCCCCTATTCTTTACTTGATCGATGGTCACGCACTGGCTTACCGTACCTATTTTGCCATCACAGCCGGGATGAGCGACCGCATGCAAACCCGTACCGGCGAACCTACAGCAGGCATCTTCGGATTTGCCAACGTGATCATGCGCCTGTTGGAGCAGGAAAAACCTGAATACCTGGCGGTGGCATTTGACACCGGCAAAACCTTCCGTAATGAGCTGTACCCTGAATACAAAGCCACCCGTGCCAAGATGCCGGATGACCTGCGTCCACAGATCGAACGTATCCGCCAGATGATCGATACCTTCCACCTGCCCCGGTTGGAGAAAGAGGGTGTAGAGGCTGACGATGTGCTCGGATCCATCGCCCGCCAGGCTGTCGAGCAGGGGCTGGGCGTAAAGATCATCACCGGCGACCGTGACCTGCTGCAACTGGTGAATGACCGCATCACGGTCAGCCTGCCGGGTTCAAAATTATCCGACTCGAAGGATTATTCTGCGAGGGAGGTGCGCGAACACCTAGGTGTTGATCCATCCCAGGTGGTGGATTACAAAGCCCTGGTGGGAGATACTTCAGACAACATCCCCGGCGTACCGGGCGTAGGACCCAAAACTGCCGTCACATTGTTGGAAAAATATCAAACCCTGGACGGAGTATATGAACACATTGCAGAGATCACCGGGAAGACGCGTGAAAAACTGGAAACCGGCAGGGAATCCGCCTACATGAGCCGCGACCTGGCGCAGATCAGGACCGATGTGGGAGTAAAGCTTGTTCTCGAAGACGCCCGTACCGATCATATCGATGTTCAAGCGGTTGAAAACTTTTTCCGGGATCTGGAGTTTCGAACATTGATCCCCCGCTTGCGCTCCGTGGTCGCCCCTCTTACCCGCCAGCCCTCTCCCCAACTTTCGTTATTCGGCGAGGAGATGAAAGAGATCAACATCCCTTCATCCTATTCGTTGGACGTGAAGGTGATCGATTCAGAAGAAAAAATGACGGAAATGGTGAAACTCCTCTCCGCCAGCCGGATGATCGCATTTGACACCGAGACCACCGGTATTGACCCATTACGGGCTGAAATTGTGGGTATTTCGCTGGCCATCAGGGAAGGCGAAGGATACTACATTCCATTGGGGCACAAGGACACTGCAAACCAGCTGCCCGTTGAGCGTGTCATTACTGCCCTCACCCCGGTGATGACCGACCCGAACATCAGCAAGGTCGGACATAACATCAAGTTCGATGCGCTCGTGCTGCAGAATTATGGCTTAAAGGTTACCCCCCTCTCCTTTGATACCATGATCGCCGAATGGTTGGTCGATCCTGCATCACGCAACCTGGGTTTGAAGGACATGGCAGATACTTTGCTGGGCATCAGCATGACCCACATCGAAGAATTGATCGGGCGGGGCAAGAACCAGATCAGCATGGACAACGTATCCATTGCTACAGCAGCCCCTTATGCCGCTGCAGACGCCGAGGTAACATTGCGCCTGGTGCCCGTGACGCGGCAGCGTATGGAGGAACACCTTTGCACAGATATTTTCGAGAAGATCGAGATGCCCCTCGTGCCGGTTCTCATCAGCATGGAACAGGAGGGGATCACCCTGGATGTGGAATTCTTTACCAGGTTCAGCCGCGAGATGGGCGACCGGTTAACACTGATCGAGTCTGATGTCTATAGCCATGTTGGTCACACTTTCAACCTGAACTCGACCCAACAATTATCAAAGGTTCTCTTTGAGGGCCTGAAACTTGAACCACCAGACCGCAGCAAAAAAACCTCCAGCGGGCATTTCTCAACCGCCGCGGCAGTTCTCGATGAACTCAAGGGTATGCATCCTGTGGTCGACCTCCTGCTCGAGTACCGTGAACTATCCAAGCTCAAATCCACTTACCTGGATGCCCTGCCGCTGCAGGTTAACCCGCGCACAGGGCGGGTGCACACCAGTTTCAACCAGACCGGTTCAGTGACGGGCAGGTTGGCATCGTCCGAACCAAACTTGCAGAACATCCCCACCCGTACGGAACTGGGCAGGCAGGTGCGGCTTGGTTTCACCGCCGCTCCCGGACACAGACTGCTCTCAGTGGATTACTCACAAATTGAATTAAGGATCGTGGCGCACATGGCTGGCGACCAGGCCATGCTGGAAGCGTTTCGCGAAGGACAGGACATTCACGCCACCACCGCAGCGGCGATCTACGATGTGCCATTGGCAGAGGTTACAAAGGATCAACGCCGGCACGCCAAGGCGATCAATTTCGGCCTGATCTATGGCATGAGCTCATTCGGGCTCAGCCGCTCGACTGACCTGACGTTGGGTGAAGCCGAAAACTTCGTCAAGGATTACTTCGAGCACTTCCCGGGTGTAAAGAAATACCTGGACAACATCCGCGTGGTCGCCGCTAAGCAAGGGTATGTGGAGACGATGCTCGGCAGACGGCGTTACTTCCCCAACCTGGCGAACCCGGTCAACGTAACGATGCGCAACCGTGAAGAACGTGAGGCAATCAATGCACCCATCCAGGGAACCGCAGCGGATATAATGAAGATTGCCATGATCGATGTGCAGAAAGCCCTTGCCAACAGCGGACTGTCATCACGCATGATCCTGCAGGTACACGATGAACTGGTACTGGAAGTACCTGAGAATGAGATCGAAGCAGCAGCTCAGCTTGTCCGGCAGGTCATGGAAGCAGCTTACAAACTTGATATTCCACTGCTTACTGAAGCCAGAAGTGGTATAAACTGGGGGAGTATGCAGGTAATATAAACCTGATGGAAAGAGTGTAACCTTGCGATGAATATTGAAGAGGGAAATGTACAAAGGATCTTGAAAAAAGGACACGCTGCGCTGTGGGACCATAACTGGGGTAGCGCAGTGCAAGCCTACACGGAAGCCCTGCAGGAATTTCCTGATCACCCGGTGGGGTTATCCAGCCTTGGGCTGGCATTATTCCACCAGAAGAAATTCAGTGAATCTTTGCGCATCTTCCAACAGCTTGCACAGCAGCAACCGGAAGATCCGATGCCAATGGAACGCATCGCCCGGATTTACGAAAGAGAGGGGCTGCTTCCAGAAGCCGTGCGCAGCTACTACCAGGCGGCTGAAAGACAACTGAGATCCCGTGATGTAGACCGGTCATTGGCAGATTACCGAGCCATCTTGCGCTTGAATCCGAACAACCAGGACGTCAGGGCGAAAATTGCCATGGTCTTCGTCAAACTGGGCAGGAAAGAGGAAGCTGCGGCTGAATTCGCCGACCTGGCTGCAGTAGTCCAGCGGGCTGGTGATTCGCGAAAAGCCATGCAAATCCTTGAATATGCTTTACAGGTCAAACCGGATTCCATGGAGGTCAATCACGCTCTCACCGCTTTGAGAAATGACCAGCCCATACCCCTGCGGAAACTGATCGAACAAGCCGGTGGAGCAATGAGCATGGCACAGGTTAGAGAGATCGAAACTGCCCAGGTGGAAGCAACCCCGGAAGCCAGTTATGATCCCCTAACTGAAGCGAAATTAAAATCACTGGAAGAGCTCGCTGGTGCATTGTTTGAAGATGGAAGCGAAAGCAGCCGGGCCGATTTCACAACCACTTCCAGTCCGGAGCTGCCAATCAATCTACCGGTTACCGACACACAACCAATCAGGCAGGATCGCAAGCGTATCCAGCAACACATCCGTGAATTCATTGACCTGCATGCGGCAGAGAAAAACAGTGAAGCCGCCGCTGAACTGGAGCACGCCATCGAAGCCGGTCTTGACCTGCCCGCGGCTGATTTCCTGCTTGGTCTGCTCAAAAAGGATGATGATCCGCAGAGCGCTTTCAACCATCTGCAAAAGTCAGCCCGTGCACCTGAATACACTTTGGCTTCCCGCCTGTTGACGGGTGAGATCTTTAGCCACTCCGGGCAACTGAAAGAAGCCACCGCGAATTACCTGCAAGCCCTAAGGCTGGCGGACCGTGAGACAGTACCGGCAGAGCAGGTGGATGAACTCGACCAGCTTTACGGTCCCATCCTGGACGCACAAACTCAGATCACCCAGGAGAAGGATTTGCGCAACCTATGTGCTGTGATCAGTGGACAATTGACTCGACCGGATTGGCGTGCTTACCTGAAAGGCGCCCGTGTCCAACTTCCAGCACAGCCTGAAGGTTCCCCGCCGTTACCATTGGCCGAGATGCTTATTGATTCAAACAGCGGCCAGGTGATCGGATCACTCGTTGAGATTCGCCAGCTGATTCAACAAGGCAAGTATCGCACGGCGATGGAGGAGTGCTATCGTGCGCTGACTTACTCACCAACTTATCTCCCCCTCCACATCCAGATGGGAGACATCCTGATCAGCCAGGGCAGGATCTCTGAGGCGATTGAAAAATTTCTGATGGTATCGCGCCTTTACACCTTACGAGGTGAAACCAGCCAGGCTATCCGTTTATTATCCAAGACGACCCGATTGGCCCCGATTGATACCACAGTACGCAAGAACCTGATCGAACTGCTGCGTTCCAACAAACAGCACGAGGAAATGATCGAGCAATTGATGGATCTCGCCAATGTGTACTACCTGCTGGCAGACCTTGATGAAGCACGGACTTACTACCATACGGCTTTGAACTTATCTCGCCAGGTCAGGTCATCACGCGATCAACCTGTCAAGATCCTCAACCAACTGGCAGATATTGAGTTGCAAAGCCTGAATTGGAAGGAAGCGATCAAGGTCTTTGAACAACTGCGCAGCCTGCAGCCAATGGATCCTGCTCCACGCCTTGCCCTTATTGATCTCTATAACCGTTTAGGTCTCAGTCCGGCGGCAATGAATGAAATGGACGCCTATCTAATACTGCTGGAGACCGATGACAAACAGGAGGCAGCTGAAAACTTCCTGGATGAACTGTTGATTGAGCGCCCGGATAACACAGAAATTCAGAAAAGGATGGCCGCTTATTATGTGAACCAGGGTAAGTATGAGACCGCTATTGCGAAACTGGATGCCCTGGCAGAAAAATTGCTGGTGGAAAAGAATGTGAAAGCCTCAACTGCGGTAGTCAACCAGATCATCGCCCTCAACCCGGCTAACCGCGCTGAATACGAAAAACTCTACCAGGAGTTAATTAAGAAGTAACCAAACCCCTGAAAAGTGATCCCCTCGCTGAGATAAAGCAACGAGGGGATTTTTTTATCGGTGCAAAAATGCATCACCACCACATGCGGAACCAGGCTTTACCACTGCCGGATTCTCCACGGATGCTGATCTCCGCCTTGATGGGCACCACTGACTTCACGGGCAGATTTACTGTAGTAAATGAAAACTGGCTTACCCCGTACTCATTGGTGTCAGGGAGCCGGTAACTTTCCGCGGTTCCATTCGGATAATTGAGCGTCACGCCAACCTGGGCGCCTTCGATCGGTCTCAGGTATTGATCCTGGACGATCACGTATACTGTCTGTTGCTCGCCAGCTCCGATGAGTGACTTCAACACAAAAACGCGAACGCGTGGATTCAAAACGTTTCCAGCCAGGTCAGGAGGCGGGCTGGGTTTAAGCAGATCCGGATTGGCCACTACCTGATCAAAGTAGCTCTGCCCAAGGTTCGTCAATCGCACCCTTTGACCAGCCGGGAGATCCGGCCACCATTCCATGCGAGCGTAATCAAAATACTGTACATAGCGGCCATCAATGACTTCTACTTCTGAGAGCGGCTGACCAAAACGGATCGTGCCATCATACGAGTCATAGAATTGCAGGAAAGCATAGCAGACATTGTAACCGGATGGAAAAGCGCGGCAGGATGGACCTTCGTTGGGAATGTCCGCCAGCGGGTTGCCGGATTCGTGCAATAACTGTCCCAATGGTGCCATCTGTATGCGCGGGCCATCGTCGGTATCCACCAGGTCAAAGCGGGCTTTTTCAAAATATTGGACATGCCCCCTGGTGACCGGGTCCTTAAAATCATCCGTGATGGGATATCCGAAGAAGAAAACGGGGTCGGGTACGCTATTGTATGCTTTTAAGAACTCCCCCCAGACCCAGTGCCCGGTCTCCGATACATATAACGATTCGCTTTCCTGCGCGCTTGCATCGTCAGCCACACCAGTAAGGATGGCAATGATCAGGAATGTGACCGGGATCAGCGCACGAATGTTCCGCATGTTTGTATTATACAGAATGGGATAGCTATTCGCAACCGTAGTGGATTTTTTACCAGACTAAGCCTGCCCAGGTTGGGACGAGGTCGGCGCAGGATTCTCGCGGTATTTCAGGGCTAATAGCAGGAAAGACACTTTGTAGGTCAAAGAGATAGTTTATTCATTAGCTGCCAAGCGGTGAATCACCAGGCTGATCCTGTCTGTCCATGCCTGACCTGGCAAGACGCAGAAAAATGAAGAAGCTGGCAAACCCGGCCAGACCGGCCGTGTACCACATGGCACGGGGGTTAAAGAGATCACTGGCAAAACCGGCCAGCAACGGTCCCAGACCGGTACCGATGGTCCACGTGAAGGTGTAAAGGCTCATGTAACGCGCGCGCAGGTCAGGCGGAGCCAGCCTGGAAGTGAATGTTGTGGTGGTCGGAACGAGGATCATTTCGCCAATTGTTGCCCCGACCATACACAACCAGAACCACCAGAAACCTTCCCCGAAGGCCACACTGAAGATCGAAATGGCATAAACGAGGGTGCCGGCAACCATGGCTGAATGCGGGCGATGCTGGTTGACCTTGCGGGTGATCAACAGCTGCAGCGTAATGACCATTACCGCGTTGGTGGCGGGAATAAATCCGTAACTACTTTCTGAAAGGCCGTAATTCTGATTGGTGTACGCCGCCAACATCAACCACAGGATCGAAGTACACATGCGGTTGAGCGTGTAGGCTCCCAGTGTCTTCACAAACACCTTATCCTGCAGTATGGTGCGGTAACCTCTGCCACTTTTTGTTGCTTCATTATTGGGTGTTTGTTGCCTGGTTCCACTTTCCCGCAGCAACAACCAGCTCAAAATGCCAATGACAGCAAAACCAATCCCGACAACAGAAAAGGTGATGAAATAGGACAGGGAGATCAAAAATCCGCCGATAGCTGGTCCAATGGCAACGCCCAGGTTATTCCACATGCGCAGCATCGAATAAGCGTCAAGTCGTCTTTCCACCGGGATCAGATCGGCCACCATGGCATCAGTAGCCAGCCGGTAAAGCGGGGTGGTTGCGCCAGTGATCACCACCAAAAGGGCAACAACCGGCAGATTATCAGCCGAACGGAAAAAGAACCATCCCACGGAAGAAAGCAGGAGGGAGAATACCATCACTCCTTTACGTCCGAAGCGGTCCGCGATCGCCCCGCCCAGGAAGGAGGATGTCACGCCTACCACCGCGTTTAAGGTCATCAGCCATGAAACACCCGAAAGGGGCTGATCCAGGCGTTGGCTAAAATAGAGCAGCAGATAAGACCAGATGATGCTGTAAAATAACCAGGCCAGCATCATCAGGATCGTGATCAGCCAAAATTGCCGCGGGTAGGAACGAACCATTTGAGTGATCCGGGAAAACATGGGCATAATTCTATCACTCGCCCCGGCAAATCAACACCAAATGATCGAAAAAAAGATAAAATAAAAAAATAAGAATACAAAAAGGAGGAAATTATGTGGAAAGAATTTAAAGAATTCATTATGCGTGGCAGCGTGATGGACCTGGCAATCGGTGTGATCATCGGCGGGGCGTTCGGCAAGATCGTCTCCTCGCTGGTGGATGACATCCTCATGCCGCCGATTGGCCTGCTGCTGGGCGGTGTCAATTTCAACAACCTGTTCGTCAATCTTGGAAAGACCAAATACGAGACATTGGCACAAGCGCAGGAGGCAGGAGCGCCGACAATCAATTACGGGTTGTTCATCAACAACCTCATTTACTTTGTCATCCTCGCGTTCATCATCTTCCTGTTGGTCAAGACCCTCAACCGAATGTCCAAAAAACAAGCCCCCGCAGAACCCGATACACGCGAGTGCCCGCGCTGCCTCAGCCAGATCTCTAAGAAGGCAGACCGCTGCCCGCACTGCACTTCTGAAGTTACTCCCCTCTCATAAGACTTAACTAAAAAGAACTCCTGGGACAAAATCCCGGGAGAAAATTTTCGATGCAATGATCAGGGCTTACGTCTTGTGCGTTGAACGCGGCCGCTTCCACCGCGGTAGGAAGGTGCAAGTATCTCAAAAATGGAACAAACGCGGGTATCCAGCATGCGGCTGCGGATGCGCGCATCGAGGTCTTCCAGGTTGCTCGACATGGTAATCACTGTTGGCAGCTTGGCGTTGTAGCGTTCATTGAATATCTGGTACAGTTTCTCGCGTGCCCACGGAGTGGCGCTCTGCGTCCCCAGGTCATCCAGAATGAGGATCGGTGCAGACTTCACGCGGTTGAACAGGTCATCATAAGAGGTGCTGCTGGTTGGGCTGAAGGTGGCACGCAGGTGGTCCAGCAGGTCAGGCACCACCACGAAAACGGGATTATCGCCCATGCCCTTGCGGTAATTACCGATCGCTGCCGCCAGGTGGGTTTTCCCGCAGCCATATGTGCCAGTCATCACCAGCCAACCGCGTGGATGTTCGGCAAATTCCTGGGCAGCCCGGAAAACCTTCTCCAGGTTGAGTGCTATCTCGGGAGAAAGATTCTCGGGTTCGCGCAGACTGAAGTTGCCAAAAGAGCGGTCTGATAATAATTGCAGCTGGTATAAAAGCGGGTCACGCGTTTCTTTCACCGGGGTGCGGTAATCCGGCGCGGTGATGCGTACACAGGTCACCAGGTCAGGATCCTGCAGGCGGGAGCGGATGCGGTCATCCAGGTCCTCCAGGTCGAGGTTGGTGGTCACCACGGTAGGGAGTTTGCGAATGTAGCGGTAATCCACGATCTGGAAGAGCTTTTCCGCCGCCCAGTTGGTGGCATTGTGCGCGCCAAGGTCATCCAGCACAAGCAAGCTCACATTGCGCAGCTCTTCAAAACGTTGTTCAAAGGTCTGGTCGGTTGAATCATATGAGTAACGCAGCCAATCTAAAAGGTCCGGCACAGTGAGGAAAATGGTCTGCATGCCAAATTCCACGCAGGTGTTGGCGATGGCTGCAGCCAGGTGCGTTTTTCCGCATCCATACGAGCCCATCATTAAAATCCATCCACGCGGGTTGCCGGCAAACTGCTGCGCCTGGCTCAACGCGTACTGCAGCGAACGGATCTGTTCATCCGCCAGCCCCAGCCGCCCTTGCACAGAAAAGGACGCGAGCGACATGGATTTGAAGGCTTCCAGGTTGCTCATCTGGTAAAGGCGGTTGCGCGCGACCTGGTTGGCTTTGTTCTGCTGGCAGACGCACGGAACGAGCTTTCCAAAATTGGGATCACTAACCGGCAGGTCGCGGCGCAGAAAACCCACCCCGCCGCAAATCGGGCAGACATCAGACGTTTTACTGTCGGAATCAGCGGTTGACGTAGTCGCCAAATTTTCCTTCGCTATCCCGTTTGCGGTTCTCTTCAGTGGTTTCCCTATCGGTTCCATTGCGGCCTTTCTCTTTCCATGATCTCAAGATCGCCTCAACGTAACGCCATGTACGCACATTCTTTACCACCGCGATCCTGATCGCGTCTTCGATCCATTCCAGTGGATAATCCTTTTCTGCTTCCTGCAGCGTTTCGGAGAGGATGGGTGTAAGCGGACCAATATTCTGCTCATAAAGTGCGTAAATGTTGGGGCGCTCAGGCTGCAATTTTACCGGAAAAGGCTCCATTTGTTCCGGATCCCATTCACCAGCAGCCAGACCCTCAAAGGCAGCTTTTCCTGCGGTAGAACGCGGAAAATAATACGATTCATTCCCGCCGCTTGCGCATAATAGTGTCCCCCGATTAATTGCGCGTTGTAGCGCATCAGAGAGTGCCATTTTTTGAATGCCGTATGAATCCCCAAACCCTGCCATCAGGCGCTCGTCTTTGAGCATCTCTGTATACCTGAGGAATCGCGGCTCGGTCACCTGGCTACCCAGGTACCAGATGACATACAGGGTGACCTTCAATTCTCCCAGGTGATCGATCACCGGCAGCAGCTCAGTGAAGAGCGCATTCGGAACTTCTATCATATTATCCGGAACATCTGAGAAAATCTTGATTGCCTTCATCGTTGGTTTTACCTTCTCTTCATGGCTGCTGCGTTTTCTTCAGACGCGGCGTTCTCGAATTTAGCCAGGCTCTCGAGGAAGACCAGCTCGATCGTACCCGTGGGTCCATTGCGGTGCTTCGCTACAATCAGTTGCGCAATGTTGCGGCGGGGATTTTCTTTGTCATCCTTATCCGGCCGATGAATGAACATCACAATGTCGGCATCCTGCTCCAGGCTGCCCGATTCCCTGAGGTCGGATAACACCGGTAACTTGCCCTCACGCTGTTCAACCGCGCGCGAAAGCTGCGCAGCAGCCAGTACAGGCACATTGAGCTCACGCGCCAGCACCTTGAGACTTCTCGAAATGTAAGAAACCTCCTGCACGCGGTTCTCGTTGCGGGAATCACTGCCCATCAGCTGCAGGTAATCGACCAGGATCAGGTCGAGTTTATATTCCATGTGTAATCGGCGGCACTTTGTGCGCATGGCCAGCGGAGTGATCGCCGGGGTGTCATCCAACCAGATGTGCGTGCCTTCCAGTGTTTCCATCGCCTGGGTGAACAGCGTCCATTCCTCATCCTTGAGTTTTCCGGTGCGCAGCCGGTGTGTATCGATCTTCGTTTCCTGGGCGATGAGGCGCTGCACCAGTTGCTGATTGGACATTTCCATTGAGAACATGACCACGTTTTTCTTGTTCTTTTGGGCTGCATTCTTGGCCACCGAAAGGAGGAAACCGGTCTTGCCAGAACCAGGTCGACCAGCCACGATGAGAAGATCGGAATTCTGCATTCCGCCCAACTTTATATCCAGGTCAGTCAACCCGGTGGGTACACCGAAGATCTCTTCATCGCGCTTGGACAGCTCATCCACGTGGTCATAATACTCACTCACCACCTGTTGAATATCCTGCACATCATGCCGCACACGTCGTGAACTGAGTCCGAAGACGGATTTCTCCGCCTCATCAATGATGGTTTTTACTTCCTTGCCCTCGTCATAGGCCAGTTTCGCCATCTCGTTAGCCGCGGCAAGCATTTTGCGGCGGATGGCGGTCTGTTCCACAATGTTGGCGTAGGCTTCGGCATGCAGGGAGGTGGGTGTCTGATTGACGAGCGAGAGCAGGTACGACTTGCCGCCAATCTCGCCCAACTGTCCTTGCTCCTCCAGGTCTTCACCCACCGTGAGAAGATCGATGGGGACCCGCTTGTCATGCAGCCGCATGTACGAGCGCCAGATCCACTGGTTGCGGATGATGTAGAAATCTTCAGGGTTGATCACCTGTGAGATCTCGAAATAGGAATCGGGATTGATCAAAACAGATCCGAGCACCGCCTCTTCAGCCTCGCGGCTGTTGGGTTGCGACTGGATCATCGTTGTGCTGTCATCATCGTACTGCGAAAAATTTCCCATGGTAATCCCTTATCCAGTTTTTTTTAAGATAGACCGGAATTCTCCGGTCAGGAAATGTCTCCCTGGTCAGGCTCCGGTGAATCAGGAGTGTCCTCCCCCTTTTCCAGGTCATCCAGGTTGATGTTCTGCAGGAAATCCTCAAAGAGTGACAGGCGCTTTTTAGTTTCTGTGAGCTCAGTATCTATTGGAATCTGGGTTTCGGATTCCCCGACTTCCTCCAGTACCTCGGCCTGAACATCCTCGTCCGGCACAATGCCAGCCTCACGCAGGACATGGCTATTGACCAGGATCGGTACATGCGCACGCACAGCCAGGGCAATGGAGTCTGAAGGACGGGCGTCAACATCAACAATTTTGCCATCCTGCTCCAAAACCAGGTTCCCGTAAAATACATCCCCCTTCAATTCCACCACTTCCACGCGGACCAGGCGGGCACCAAGCGCCTGGATGGATTTTAGCAGCAGATCATGAGTCTGGGGTCGAGCCACCTCGATCTCCTGCAATGAAATAGTGATCGCCTCCGCTTCGTATGGCCCGATCCAGATCGGCAGGTAGCGCTCGCGGTCATGTTCCCGCAAGAGCACAATGCGCTGCTGATTGGTCAGACTCACCCGAATGCTGTCGATCATGACTTCCACCATTTGTGTCACACACTACCTCCTGCTGAGACTGATCATACCGAGATTAATATTCTAACACGGCGGCATAGGGCGTGCAACGTAAACCCCCAGCCGGTAATATTTCTTAAGAATCGGAGGGTTTTTAACTTGCTTTTTTTAAGTTTAGTGTATAATACTTTTACTTTTTAGGTGGGGCGATCAACCCGAATTATCATCGAAACAACCTGTCCCACCATGACGGCGAGTTTCTTTTTGCCCCTCATATAGTAAATCAATGTAATTTGCCGGTACTTATAAGATCCTGTTGGATGGTAGTATAAATCATTTTACTGAAGGTATCATTGTTTTGATAAAACCAAGAATCCTCCTCATTGAAGGCAAACGCACTGACCATCCCTCGTTTGCTGCCGGGCTAACCAAGAAGGGTTACCTGGTGGAAAGCGTGCCGAGCGGCACGGCTGCCCTCAGCCAGCTGGACAACGTAGTGCCCAACCTGGTGGTGGTGGACGCCTCCTCCATGCGCACGAACGGGAAACGCATCTGCCAGTCACTGCATCAGAAGCAACCCACTCTGCCGCTGATCCTGGTGATCGATCAAAACAGTGATCCGAATGATAACTACGGGGCAGACACCATCCTGGTGCTCCCCTTCACCATGCAGAAATTGATCAACCGCATCCGGCACCTGCTGCCCATCCAAAACGATTGCGGCCTGATGGCTGGTCCGATCATGCTGGATGTCAAGGAAAAACGTGCGGTCATCGGCGATAAACAGATGCAGCTTACGCCACGCCTGGCCGTAATCCTCAAGATCCTGATCGAGCACGCCGGAGAAGTGGTGGACCGCAAGGCGATGTTCAGCGAAGCCTGGGAAACCGATTACACCGATGACACCCGCTCATTGGACGTGCACATGAGCTGGCTGCGCCAGGCGATCGAGGAGAACCCGCGCCGGCCGGTTTACATCAAAACCGTACGCGGCAGCGGTTACCGCCTGGATGTGGAAAAAGCGG
>AMWB02009589.1_pt1 | contig 53922 bp, 42 predicted proteins | sample 200311 | NCBI WGS metagenome assembly AMWB02 (sample SAMN02737377, study PRJNA173069) | bioreactor metagenome | biome: anode biofilm in microbial fuel cells | place: USA: California | collected 2010-12-16 | reverse complement strand
TCGGTCTCGCTACAAAGAGATACCCTTATTGTGAAACAGTAGGGGCTTTTTGTTGAATGGCTCATGAGCTTGCTCAAAGAGACATGAATACAAATAGACTGTCAGGGAGCTATGCGTCACTCTTACCTCAACAGCTCCTCAAGTGTAACTGATCCAGAGGTTTTCTGATCCCTGTATTTGATGATTACCGGGCAGTAGAGGTGGATACCATGGTCTTTCCCGAAACCGTTCCTGACAGGCCTGCTGCCGGCAACCACAACCGCTCCGGCCGGCACCCGCAGCGGCATGGAATCACTCTTTCTGAGAAAATCTCCTGTTGTATTGTCATAAAGAGGCGTTGAACCGTTAAGTATCACCCCTGTCCCGACAACGGCATTCTCTTCGATAACAGTCCCTTCATAGATCCCGCAGTTACCACCTACAAATACATTGTCCTCTATAATTACAGGCATTGCATTCACCGGTTCCAGAACCCCGCCAATCTGAGTCCCGGCCGAGATGTGTACATTTTTTCCGATCTGCGCACACGATCCGACCAGGGAATGAGAATCAATCATGCAGCCTTTGTCAATAAATGCCCCGGTGTTAACATATGACGGTGGCATAATTACCGTACCGGGAGCCACATATGCACCGCTTCTCACAGATGTGCCTCCCGGAACGACCCTGATATTGTCATCCGGTCTGAAGGTCCTGACCGGATAGGTGTTCTTGTCATGGAAGGAGAGGGGATTGCCTCCGTATTCCTTCATGACTCCGTATTTGAACCCCCACAGGATCACGCTCTTTACCCAGAAATTGATCGCCCATTCACCATCCCGTTTATATGCCACACGCAACTCACCCAGTTCAAGCGCTTCCCTGACCCTGTAGAACAGAGCCAGCGACTTCTCTGCATCTCCTGATTCAGCAATCTTTTCGAATTCCTCTTTGAGTTTTGATATGTTCTTCATGACCGGTTGATTTTATATATTTAGATCTGCAAGCTCTTCCATTATACTCTCCATTAACCTATCAGTCAAGGCAGTTGAGCTTGTCAGTGGCAGTCTCAGCTGGTTCTTTATCAGGCCTTTGAGTGCCAGGGCCGACTTGACCGCAATCGGGTTGCTTTCCACAAAGCAGGCTTTAAAGAGCGGCATGAGCCTGTGATGCAAAACTGCAGCCTCTTCCGTGCGTCCTGCTGACAGCAATCTGGTCATTTTCACAATTGGTGAAGGGGCAATGTTGGAGGCGACGCTGATGACCCCTTTTGCTCCGGTGCACATAAGAGGGAAAGTCACATCATCATTTCCCGAAAAGACTGAAAATCCGGTTGGGGCAAGGCGTATGATTTCGCTGATCTGCTCGTAATTGCCCGATGCCTCCTTAACTGCAACAATATTATCCAGCTCTGCCAGCCTTAGCGTTGTCTCCACCGTCATATTGGTGCCGGTGCGGCCAGGAATATTATACAGGATAAGAGGCAAGGAGGTTGATTCCGAGACTGCTTTAAAGTGCAGCCAGATACCTTCCTGCGTTGGCTTGTTGTAATAGGGAACCACTACCAGGAATGCATCGGGTTTATACTTTGAAAGCCTTGATATGTTGGATATTACCTTCTTTGTGGAATTGGATCCTGCTCCTGCAACAACAGGGACCTGACCGTTGTTGAGCTCGATGACCGTTTCGAGAATTATTTCCTTCTCCTCATCCTCCAGGCAGGGAGTTTCACCGGTTGTCCCCAGAGGAACAAGAAAATCGATTCCGGCATACAGCTGCCTGCTGACCAGGGCGCGGAATGATTGATAATCAACCTCATAATGATCATCGAATGGTGTGATAAGTGCTGTACCACAACCTCTAATCTCTCTCATAAATTATATTTTAATTAATTTTTCCCTTAAGATTTCCCTGAAATCGAACACTCCCTGCAGTTCGGGAGTCCAGTAAGCCGCCTGTATGGCTCCTGCCGCAAATCCTCTCCGTGAAAAGGCTTCGTGGGTAAGCACAATCCGGTCATTGACAGATTCGAAACCAACGTGATGTGTTCCGGGAATGTGCCCGCACCTGACTGATTGAACAGGGCACTGCATACCGGTCTCATCTTCGACTATCTGTCTGAGTGTACCGGCTGTACCTGAGGGTGAGTCAAGCTTGAATTTATGGTGAAGTTCGGATATGTACGGGTCATATTCACCGGCAGAGCCCAGCAGTGCCGACGAAATGCGAGCAATCTCGAAAAAGATATTCACCCCGATGGAAAAGTTGGAGGCATATATCATTGTAGTCCCTTTTTCACGGAAGTAACCGGTCACCTCCTCCTTTATGTCACTCCATCCGGTAGTACCTATCACTGCCGCCCTGAAGCTGTCAGCTATAAAACGATAATTTTCGCGAAATGCTCCGGGAGTGGTGAAGTCGATGCAGACCGACTCAGATGCAGTAGCTCTGTCGAATCCGCATATGTCATCTGTGGTAAAGAAGGAAGTATCTCCTTGTTCCTGCAGAATGGAAAAGATTTCCCTTCCCATCTTGCCATATCCTGAAATCACTATTTTCATCATTCGAAAAACTCTTTATGCAATGAACCAATCACTTCTGCCAGATCACCTTTGTTCACGACAAAGCTTATATTGATGTCAGAGGCCCCCTGGCTTATCATGGTAATGTTGTAATCACTTATCGCACCGAATATTCTTTTCGCCAGCCCTGTGGTTTCCTTCAGGTTCTTACCCACCACGGAGACCTGTGATTTGTTTCTGCTTACCGAAACTACTGCAAACTTTGATAATTCTGCTATTATTTCATCCAGGTTGCTCTCTGAATCGACGGTGAGTGAGACGTTGACTTCGGAAGTACTGATGAGATCCACCGACGTTCCGTATTTCCCGAATATCTCAAAAAGGCGCGTGAGGAACCCGAAGGCATTCAGCATCTTCATCGAGAAGACATTTATGACTGTAATGTTTTCCTTGAATGAGATTGCCCTTACGCCATTCTCACGCACCTCATCGTCTCTGAGGATGAATGTTCCATGCCTGTCCGGATGCATCGAATTGAGAACTCTTACAGGGATGTTTTTTTCAACGGCGGGCTGAATGGTTGAAGGGTGAAGTACCTTCGCTCCAAAGAATGAGAGTTCGGCGGCTTCGCTGAAAGACATCACCGGGATGCTTCTCGTCTTATCAACTTTCCTTGGATCGGTAGTATGTACGCCGTCGACATCGGTCCATATCTGAATTTCCGTTGCGTCGGCAGCCATACCTATAAGCGCTGCGGTGTAATCAGATCCTCCTCTGCCAAGTGTGGTTACTGTTCCGTCAGCCGTTGCGGAGATGAATCCCTGGGTTATGACAACATCATTGACGTTAAATTCCTTTTTCATCAGTTCCTGAACCCTGTTTCGGATAGCTTCAATCTGAGGCTCTCCCTTCAGATAGCAAGAATCGGTGACGATGATGTTACGCGCGTCAGCGAATGCACATTTCAGGCCTGACTGCAGCATTGCACTGAAAATTATTGAAGATGAAAGCAGCTCGCCGTAGGAGAGGATTTTGGCCATTGACATATCGGAAAGTTCCCCGAGGACAGATATGACCCTGATCAGTTCATTAAGTTTTGCAAAATGCTGAATCACAATATTACTTGTTTCGCTTAACAGAGCTGTGCTACCGGCCAGCAACTCCTCTGCCATTATCAGGTGCCGCGCTTCAAGTCCAGCGGAAAGCCCTATTGCCTCTTCAGACTTGCCGACTGACGCGAGTTTAGCCATATGAGTAAGGGTATCAGTCACCCCGGCAAGAGCGGATACAACCACTATTGTTTTTTGCAGAGGTTTTTTACCTACAATGCTGATAAGCCTTGCAACCGCTCCGCTATCTTTGACGGATGTCCCGCCGAATTTCATGACTATCATTCTGGGCAAGTTCTTTTTTAAGGGTTCTGAAGATCTTTTTCAGGTCAGTTATTGCTGTCTCAATCTCCTGTATATGAATATGTTCATTATCCGTATGTGCCGTTTTGATGCTTCCCGGTCCGTAGAGGAGGCATTTCCCCAGATTTGTCAGACAGGGACCGTCGCACCCGAATGCCACAATATCGCTTTCAAACCCATCCAGATAATAATATTCAAAAGGTTTGTCTTCCCTGACTCTGGCAATGTTGGTTTTTTCACCCGCAATGTTTATAAGGGCATCCTCAATAAGATCATGTGAGGCGAAGGTGGTCCTGACGTAGAGTTTGAAGGTCACAAGGTCAGGCAGGACATTATAGGCATTGCCAGATGCGAGCATTCCGATGTTGAACGTGGTTGGTCCCAGTACCGGATCAATTGGAAATTCCAGCCCTGAGAGTCGGTTGAGAAATGTTCTCATGCTTTCAATCGCACTGTCGCCATACTGAGGGTAGCCCGAATGACAACTAATGCCTCTGATCTGAACATCGTACAACCGGATGCCTTTGCCTGCCCGGATAAGCCTGTTTTCAGTCGGTTCACCGATAATCACATATTTGCAGTCCATTATAAGGTTGTTTGCTGCTTTTGCCCCTTTTGACCCTGTCTCTTCACCTGCAACGAGCAGCAGGCCGAAGTTGGTTTCTCCTTCGTGAAGGAGTTCTTTACAGGCGTTCCAGGCTGTGATTATTTGTCCTTTGGCGTCACATGCTCCCCTTCCGGAGACAATATCTCTGTCTGCCACCGGTTCAATATAGGGGGGCACGGTGTCAAGATGGGTGCAAAAGATGATTTCAGGAGTTCCCCACCTGTAAAAAAGGTTCATAGTGCCGTCGCCTACATCCTGCTTCTCCGGGACAGCCCCGGGCAGGTGAAAATTGCCCAGGATAAAATCTGCGAGCTCCATCTCCTTGCCGGAGCTAGAGTTGATCTTCATGAGTTGTTCAAGTTCTTTGACTATCATATTATTTCTCTGGATGCTGCATTAAAAAAAAGGCACGAACCTGAGATCCGTGCCTTACTATGAACACAAAATCCCTTGTCGTCGGTATTGTTTTTTACCTCCCTGTTTTATTGATTTTGGGTGGACTTTCATCTTTCTCGTATTAATGTTTATGTAAAAATCGTCTGCAAATGTAAAAGGATTATAGATTTCTCATCATATTTCATAAAAAAAATTACGGCCTGCACTTCAGCGGGCCGTAAAATATTTTCAGGCATGAGGAAGAGGCAACCTATTCACACTTGAGATTTGTCCTCTGCGCTTTTGCTGCCTCGGCAAAGGGGCCGTACTGGGCGTTTTTGAATGATTCGCAGGCGGCGGCGGTATCTCCCTTGCCAGCCTGGGCAACTGCAAGCTGGTAGTAGAACATGGCTTTGGCTTCTGCGTCACCTGTTTCAAGATCAAGGCCCTTCTGGGCATAGGCAGCTCCCTCGGTGAAGTTGCTCTTCTTGTTGTAGACATCGGCAAAGAAATAGAACATGGTCTTGTCATCACCGTATTTTGCAGCCCTCGTCAGGAGAGCCAGCGCCTCGTCCAGCTTGTTTGCTGTGTTGGCTTTTGATCCTGCTGCCCTGAAATATTCAAGGGCAGAACCTTTGGCCTGGGTAGCCTTATCGGCATCCTTCTCAGGATCGAGTTTGGAAAGAAAGAGATCAACAGTCTGTTCGTAGGCATCAGCCTCATCACGGTTCCTGTAGATCAGCGCTTTATTGTAAATTGATGCGATGTGATCAGGGTTCAGTGCCAGCACGCTGTCAAATGCAAGCATGGCATTGTCATAATCGTTAGCCGAGAATAATTCGGTTGCCATCTTGTAATAGCCGTTGATAAGTATCTTTTTCGAGTTTTCCCCGTGAGTTTTGCTGCCGTATTTCTCAGCCATGGCGCCTGCCAGTTTCGATGCTGCGATAATTTCGGCAGCAGGTTTCTTTTCATTGTATGCTGTTGCAGCCAATTTGTAATATAAGCCAGGCAAAACCTGTACGGCCTTCTGTTTGAGATCATTGGCGGTTTCGCCAACCTTGTCTGAAAGTTCAATTACCTTTTCAAAGGCAGTTATGGCAGCAGGGACATCGGTCTGTATTGCTTTCGCTCCTTCGTTGTAAGCGGCGATCACCTCGTTCCTGTCCTGTGCGCTGAGGCTTGCACTGAAAAGTGCAGATACAACCGCAGCAACTGTTATTATACTTCTGATTCTCATTTTACCTTTTTTGTAGGGTTATTATTCTGTTTTACTGTTTTATGGGTGGTAAATATAAAAAAACCGACGGAAATATAAACGTTTATGATATTTTTATGTTAATTCTTTTAACTGCCTATCCCCAAAAGGCAAGTGATGTATTTATTACATTTGCAGCATGTAACCAGAAGACAAATCCCCAAAGGATTTTCAAGAATTTCTTGCTCGGTTTCCAGATGAAAATGCATGTTGGCGTTATCTTATAGATACGAGATGGCCCAAAGGTTATATATGTTCTTAATGTCAATCAAAGAACTACTGGCTTACAGCTAAACATAAGATTCATTGTTCAGATTGCGAAACAGAATTTTCAATTACAAGCGGAACTATTTTTCAGGAAAGCAAAAAGCCATTATTACTGTGGTTTCATATAATGTGGTGGGTAGTAGCGCAAAAAACAGGGGCTAGCGCATAGAAACTAAACCTCTTACAATTTATTGAAGAAAATGTTGAACATGGAAGCACTTTAATTACTGAGGGTTGGTCGGGTTATGTCTTTTTGTCCCAAAATAAAGAATACGAACATATCGTAAAAGTTGTATCCAAGAGTGGAAAGCAAGCGCATGAATTATTACCTCATGTACATATGGTAGATTCGTTGGTAAAATGTTGGATTAACGGTACACATCAAGGGAAAATATCTCCAAAACACTTGGAGTATTATTTGGATGAGTTCGCATTCCGGTTCAATAGAAAGCCGTCGACTCACATAGGGTTGTTGTTTTACAGGTTAATGCAGCAAGCGGTGACAACTACGCCAGTGACTTATATGGATGTTATCAAATAACTTGCTTATTGTGGATTAGCAGTATAAATAAAACCAGAATCACAGAGTTTCTCATGTCAGCAGATTTACCGGTTATGGTGAGTGGTTCAAAATGGATTGTGGTAAAACGATCTGACAAAATAGTAATATTTGTATTAAATCCTGATTATTAATGGTGCAAAACATAAGAAAAGCACTAAATGAGTTTTCATTTCTGTGAGAGGCTGGATCGGAGTTCTGAAACCTGATAGGACAGTATGGGTGACGGGAGGTGATTTTATGCGCGGGTCGTAAGTCATTTCGATTTTTCATATCTTTAGTTCCCGGTATAAAGGCAGAGTCATGATAGTTACATGTATTCATGTTGATGTAAAGCCTGAGAATCTGCAGGATTTTGTTGATGCAATGGTGGAAAATCACAAAGGTTCCGTCATGGAGCCGGGAAACCTTCGGTTTGATGTGCTCCAGCAGGCAGATGATCCGTGCAGGTTCATGATCTATGAGGTTTTTGAGTCAGAAGATGCGGTTGCAGCACACAAGGAGACGGCCCACTATTTAAAATGGAGGGACAAGGTGAAAGAATATATGGCCTCTGAGCGTTACGGGGTCCGGTACAACATTGTGGAACCTTCAGACAGGTCGCTGTGGTGAATCCTTTCAGGTTTGCCAGGATACCGCAGGTTCTGTTCAGAAATGGCGCTGTCAACGATCTCTCTGCCATAGCGGCAGGCTACGGTAGCAGCCTTGTTCTGGTCACGGGAGCAAGGTCATTCGCAGCCTCACACCATGCTGAACACCTTTTTGATCAACTCACTGCCCGGGGGGTTATTATCCATCATGTAACAGTTGCAGGAGAACCTTCTCCTGCCTTGATTGACGAAGCTGTTTCCCGCCTGAAAGGAAGGCCGGTCTCGCTGGTTGCGGGGATAGGAGGAGGCAGTGTTATGGATGCAGGGAAAGCCATATCGGCGATGCTGACAACTGACGGATCAGTGACTGACTATCTCGAAGTTGTCGGAAGCAGGGAGCATCCCGGAACGAAGGTGCCGTTCATAGCTGTTCCTACAACCTCCGGCACCGGCAGTGAGGCAACTAAGAACGCAGTAATCTCGCAGGTGGGGAAGGAGGGATTTAAACGCTCACTCCGACATGACAACTTTGTACCTGATCTGGCACTGGTTGATCCTGACCTGACCCTCCACTGTCCGCAGGAAATAACTGCTGCTGCCGGCATGGACTGCTTTACACAGCTGACGGAGGCATATCTTTCGGATAAGGCCAGTCCCATGACCGATGCACTGGCCCTCGACGGACTGAAGGCTGTAAGCCGGTCGCTAATAAGATCATACACAAACGGTGATGACATTAAGGCACGCTCTGATATGTCTTATGCTGCGCTGATGTCAGGCATCTGCCTTGCCAATGCCGGGCTGGGTGCCGTCCACGGTCTGGCCGGAACAATCGGTGCAATGTTCAATATCCCCCACGGCGCAGTTTGCGGTACGCTGATGGCCCCGGCCAATGAGGTTAATGTGAGGGAGCTGCGGAAAATGAGCAAACAGGATCAGGCTCTCGGGAAATATGCAATCCTGGGCAGGATTTTCGCTGACGCCACCGGTAAGAGTGACAACTATTACATTGACTTCTTCATTGACTACCTTAATGCAGTTTCTTACCGACTCTGCATGCCGAAGCTAAGCAGTTTCGGCCTGATTCATGGTGACCTGGAGACAATAAGTTCACAATCAGATGTGAAAAACAATCCGGTCAGGCTCTCTCCCGCCCAGCTTGCCGGGATACTTGAACAGAAGCTGTGATAGGGAAGATCACAGACATGCCAGCCAGGTGAGACCCTGGCAGAGGCTGTGACCGGCTGTCTAAAATCCGCTGACTTGTTATCTCCTGACCAGCTGGTATCCTCTATTTGTTTCTCCAGGCGCATCAGACCACGCCTTCGGTTGTATTCATCCTTTGTCGCCCCTGGCAGATAAGTAATTGACTATGAGCCTTGTATCGTCTGATCTTGCTATGCTTACAGTAGACCCATCGGTGAAGGTGGTCTGCAGTATCTTCTTTTTAATCCTCTCCGGCTCACTCTTCCATCGGGCTCCAAGAATGTACTCATAGCCACTCTCTTTCAATGCCTTGATGTTTTCTTTGGAAAGCAATCCGGCATCTGCTACAACAACAGGCTTATCCAGATTGAACTTGCGGCTTATCTTCTCAAGAAAAGGGATAAGTGTATGACCTTCATAAGTATTGCCCTCGTAGATATCATACCCAATGGCATAGCCGCCCAGGCCAACCAACAGCCCGATGAAGATCTGAGGTTGTTGATGCTTGCCATCCTTGGAGAAGCCGGTCTTAGAAGGTCATCCTCATCAGAGGCCTCAAAATAGAGCGTGGTCATGTCGTAAAATACCACACTTATCTTTCCCTCCGGAACGCTTAGAGTATGCGCAAAAGCTATTTGCTCTACCTGATCCTTCAGCCTGCTGTTGAGCTTATCAAGAAAAAGATATACAGCATCAATTTCAAGTGATACACCCTGATAGAGGTAGATGTAATCGATGGTCTTCAGCTTGCTCAAAGGAAAGGCAATACGCGAGATAACCAGATGCCTGAAAAGCTCCTGCCGCAGTTCCCTTGCCCGTATTGTTGAATTCTCATCTGAAAGACCCTGTTTCTGCCTCGGGAACCAATAGGAGGTCTGGCCTATACCTGCGGAGAAGGTAGCAATGCCGCACCCGCTCAGGAATCCGAAGATCAGTACCAGGCCGTACATCCCCTTCATGCCGTCAGGATATGAGGTGGCCAGAAGCAGCGTGATTCCTCCCAGTCCGATCAGGCTCAGGATCATCAGTTCAGAAACGGTGTCTTTCCGCCGGTGGAATCAACCCATGCCCCGAAGGGTATGCGCAAGAGTGAGCCGGAAAGAGAGGGGATGGCAATCAGGAGGCCGAGCATGGTGGGGGTAAGATCCATTGCTTCCTTGAATTTGATTGCTGTCGGACCGTACAGTGCCACGGCTGCAAAACCAAAGAAAAATCCAAGTGTTGTTCCTGTCAGACCACGGGAGGGTGTCCCTTTAACTTTCATAAGCAATTCTGGTTGCATTTAGTCTAAGAAGAGGGAAATGTAGTCTTAAGTGCCGTATTGTAATGTAACATATGTTGCAAGCCCTATGTTTTAGCATGCTCCAGAGACAAATCCCGATAGTAATTTATTAAATTTTCTTCAAACCGGCCACAGAATCGCGCATGATTGATCTCAGGTTGCACCTGGCGGTGCAAAAAATATAGGAGAAGTCTGCCGGATTATCTAATTTCGTCCCGCAATTGATCCGGTCTGCCTGCTTCATGGAATGACTGTTCTGCTATCTGATCCGGGGATGATGATGTAGGGTGACGGTTCGGACAGTTTGGAATGAAAAAATAGTTCTCAGATGAAAGAATTCTACGGTAAGGAAATCAGCGAGCTGGTAACCAGTCTCAAAACCAATGAACAGTCTGGTCTCACCACCGATGAGGTGCGCAGAAGGATTACAGAATACGGATACAACCAGATTGAATCCAAATCGAAGAAAAGTATTGTAAGGATGTTCTTCGAGCAGTTCAGGAGCTTCATGATAATCATCCTGTTAGTGGCAGCTGCCATTTCCGGTGTAGTAGGGATTATGGAGGGCGAAGGTCTGCTTGACACATGGATTATCCTTGGAATTCTGATTGTCAATGCGCTCATCGGTGCGGTACAGGAGAAGAAGGCCGAGACGTCGCTCGAGGCCCTCAAGGAACTGGCGTCACCCCTTTCAAAGGTGCTTCGCGACGGCGCAATTACTGAAACGAATACAAAGTTGCTGGTTCCGGGTGACATCGTCATACTTGAGACCGGTGCTGTAGTTCCGGCAGATATAAGGCTGACCGAGGCTGTAAACCTGAAGATACAGGAGTCGTCACTGACAGGCGAAAGTCTTCCCGTTGACAAGATTACCGAGGCCCTGCAGGGGGATGATATCCCTCTCGGAGACAGGAAGAATATGGCATTTTCTAGCGGCATGGTCACATACGGACGGGGAAGGGGAGTTGTAGTTGCAACCGGGATGCAGACTGAAGTCGGAAAGATAGCTGACATGCTCCAGCATGCCGGCGATACAGAGACGCCGATGAGCAAGAGACTCAACCAGTTGGGGAAAATGCTGGGCATTGTGGCCCTGGTCATATGTGCTGTTATTTTTGGAGTGGGAGTGCTTTATGGTAACTCAGTGATGAGCATGTTCATGACAGCGGTCACTCTTGCTGTCGCTGCCATTCCTGAAGGGCTTCCGGCAGTATCAACCATAGTGCTGGCAATAGGGGTACAGCGGATGGTGAAAAAGAACGCTATAATTCGCACACTGCCATCAGTTGAGACACTCGGAAGTGCAACCGTTATATGCTCTGACAAGACAGGAACGCTGACGCAGAACAAGATGACTGTTGTTGAGGCTTTTGTCAACCATAAACATGATCAGATAAACAGAACTGCTCCGGGCACCACCCTCAATGCTGAAGAGGAGAGGCTTCTTGCCATAGCCGTCCTATGCGCCGACGCATATATTAAGAAGGATGAGCATGGCAATGTCTCCTTTACAGGGGATCCTACAGAGACTGCGCTTCTGGACTTCGGGTTGCTTTACGGGGTGCATAAGGATGAGATAGAAAAGAAATTTCCGAGGGTAGCGGAGATACCGTTTGACTCGGAGAGGAAGCGAATGACAACCGTTAACAGGATGTCAGAGAGCAGTACACGTGTCAATGTCAAGGGAGGGCTTGACGAGGTTCTCAGTGTCTGTGACAGGATTGTGATCAACGGTGAGATCAGGCCTCTTAATCAGGCTGACACGGATGAGATCCGCAATGCCAACGAGACAATGGCCAACTCAGCATTGCGGGTACTGGCCATGGCTTACAAGGATTTGCCGGAAGCGCCTCAGAAGGTAACAATAGGAGAACTGGAGAATGGCCTGATATTCATCGGACTTCTGGGGATGATAGATCCTGCCCGGCCGGAGGTGCTGGAAGCAGTGGCGAAATGCAATACAGCCGGCATCAGGCCGGTAATGATCACCGGAGACCACAAGACCACTGCGCTGGCCATAGCCCGGGAGATCGGCATCTACAAGGATGGTGATATTGCTATCACCGGCTCTGAACTTGAGAAGCTTTCTGACGAGGAGCTCAATGAGACCGTATCAAGGTACTCTGTTTATGCCAGGGTTGCTCCGGAACATAAGGTACGCATTGTAAAGGCATGGCAGAGTCACAGTGAGGTTGTGGCCATGACGGGCGACGGTGTGAATGATGCTCCGGCACTCAAACAGGCAGACATTGGGGCCGCCATGGGTATTGTAGGGACCGATGTGGCCAAGGGTGCTGCAGATATGATACTGACGGATGATAATTTTGCCACGATTGTCTCTGCAGTGGAGGAGGGGCGGAGGATTTATGACAATATCCTGAAAGTGATACAGTATCTCCTATCTACTAACGTGGGTGAGATTTTCCTGATACTGGTCACCTCAATATTCAATATGGGAATGCCACTGCTCCCCATACACATCCTGTGGATCAACCTGGTAACAGACAGCCTGCCTGCGCTGGCGCTCAGCGTTGATCCCCCGGAGAAGGGCATCATGAACCGAAAGCCGAGAAATTCCAAGAAGGGGTTTATGACGAAAGGGATGACCTGGAGGGTCATGTATCAGGGTCTTATGATCGGTTGTATTCCTCTCGTGTCTTATATTCTCGGGCGTCAGGACGGCGGGGAGGTCCTTGGCCGGACGATGGCTTTTGCCACCCTCATGTTCGCACAGCTGGTGCATGTACGCAACCTGCATTCAAATGCCCTTTCATCATTCAGTACCAATCCGTTGAAGAACAAGCCGCTAATCGGAGCCATCTTCGCGTCAGCCGTTATCGGCCTGGTCGTACTCCTGGTGCCTCCGATACGCGACGCGTTCAGCCTGGCAGTCATGGACCGGGAACACTGGATCATAGTCATACTGATGTCACTTGCTCCGGTAACTGTTGTGGAGCTGTTTAAACTTTTCAGGATAAATGGTGTTAAGAGCGACGAGAAGTAATCTCGAAGAGAATGATTTTTATCTGATCTTGCTGATGATAAAATGGCTAACATGGGAGGAGAAAGAAAGATATTAGGTTATAACCGGAACATACTTTTCACCGGTCTTACCAGTTTCCTGACGGATACGTCAGTCAAGATGATCTATTCGGTAATGCCGATGTTTCTCATGTCAATCGGCGCCTCCAAGGCAAGTCTCGGACTTATAGAGGGTGTCGCTGAAAGCACTGCTTCACTTGTCAAGGCACTGTCAGGTTTCTGGAGCGATAAGATCGGGAAAAACAAACCCTTTATGCTGGTAGGATATGCCCTGTCTGCCGTCATAATGCCCCTGTATGCCTTTGTTATCTCGCCAATGCAGGTTCTGCTCCTCAGGTTCGCCGAAAGATTCGGAAAGGGAATCAGAACAGCTCCACGTGACAGTCTCATTGCAGCGTCGGTCACAAACAACGAGACCGGCAGGAGTTTTGGACTTCAGAAGGCCATGGACAACAGCGGAGCCATTGCAGGACCATTGCTTGCGTTTGCACTTCTGAGCCTCTTCCCGGGTGACTTCAGGCTTATCTTCATGCTGGCCGGGATACCTGCTATACTGGGCATATTCGTCATAATCTTCGGGATAAGGGAGGTGAGGAAAAACAAGGCTGAACTCTTTCAGAAGTTCCGGTTCAGGGACTTCCCAAAAAGATATTACCTCTTTCTTGGGATCATCTTCATCTTCACCCTTGGGAACTCTACCGACGCACTCCTGCTGGTAAAGGCTAACGAGGCCGGGATAAAGGTCGCATTCATCCCGCTGGTCTATCTGATTACAAATACTGTAGCAGTAATAGCCGCAATTCCGCTGGGTTCTCTCTCTGACAGGGTGGGGAAGGAGAAGATACTTGTAGCCGGATTCCTGATCTATGCCCTGGTTTACTTCCTGTTTGGCAGAACATCTGATACAGTTGCAATCACATTGCTTTTTGCCCTGTACGGTCTGTATTCCGCTGCCACTGACGGCATTCAGAAGGCTTTTGTCACGGATATCGTTGACAAAAACAAGAAGGGCACCGGTCTTGGCATTTATAATGCAATACTTGGAATAACCCTGCTGCCTGCAAGTATTATCGCCGGGGTGTTATATGACAGAGCCGGGTCAGCTGCCCCCTTCTATTTTGGTTCTTCAATGGCCTTTCTTTCCTTTTTGCTGATGCTTGCATTCTGCATTTACGGAAGGACAGGGAGGCGTGCCTGATTCAGGGCCAATCTGTTCAGCAGATATGTATCCCGCTCCGGGGTTTTTATTGCCAGTCCGGCAGTCTCTTTTCCCCTTCCGGCGACCTGATTTCAGTAACATCCTGCATTGCCGGGAATGTTGCCGGTGTGATAAATATTATAACGTTTTCTAAACTTTAAATGGAAGAAAGGGTTTACCTTTAAAAGAAAAATCAATGCCGGACAAACATTCAAACAGCCGTCGCGAGTTCCTGCAGAAGATGATTGCGCTGACAGCGCTTGCAGGAGTGGCGCCTTATGCCGATGCATTCGGGCAGCCTTTCGCGGATATCAGAAAAGGTAAGCTTCCTCTCAGGCCGCTAGGCAAAACGGGTCATATGGTAAGCATCTACAGTCTCGGGGGACAGGGTTCCATCGAGATACCCGGTAAAGAGGATATCTCGGTTGAGATTATCAACCGGGCGCTTGATTTGGGTATCAACTATATCGATACTGCTGCAGCCTACGGGCGACAGACGCCGACTGTTGCCAGGGCCGATGCCATGGGCACCAGTGAAAGGAATATGGGCCAGGTGATGAAATACCGCCGTAAGGAGGTCTTCCTGGCCAGCAAGACCCATGACCGTACCTATGACGGATCAATGAGGTTGCTGGAGAAGTCGCTCCGGCAGCTTAACACTGATCATCTTGACCTGTGGCAGATCCACAATGTAAGGATGGCAGAGATGGAGACGCTTGACATGATTACCGGCGACGGCGGGGTACTGAAGGCGATGATCAAAGCCCGTGACGAGAAGATGATCCGTTTCATCGGGTTCAGCGGGCACGAGGGGCCGGATGTGCTGAATGCCCTCAATGAGAGGTTCCCGTTTGACAATGTTCTGGTAGCAATCAATGCAGCCGACAAGCATCATGATCCGTTTATCGAAAAATTCCTGCCCAATGCCGTGAAGAATGAGATGGGAATTGTGGGGATGAAGATACCGGCACGTGACAGGATCTTTGCCAATGGCGGCATAATAACAATGAAGGAGGCTATGGATTATGTGCTGACTCTGCCGGTGAGCACTATCATTGTGGGTCTTGACAAGATTGCCGAGCTGGAGGAAAATATAAGCATTGCGAAGGAATTCAAGCCGCTGACGGCTGACCAGATGCTGGCCATTGAGGAGAAAACCAAACCGCATTACAGGGACCTTCTCTTCTTCAAGAACCTTTCAGAGTGGCCGGCGGATTGGTAAACCTGAGGAATTGCGAATTGCGAGTTGCGAATTAATTAAATCGAAAATCGCAATTCGAAAATCGCAAATCCTGTTCTCCTATTTCGCCATCGGCCCTGCGGGGACCTCCGGCACCTTGCGACCGCGTTTACCGGTGAAGCCGAAGAACCATATAAGCGAGAAGGAGATTATCACCATCCCGGTTACGGTGACCCAGTCGGCATTCTCTCCCGGCACTATGATCCAGCTAAGGATGGCCCCGAAAACGGGTATGATGAATTTCCATAGATTAAGTTCGCTTACCTTCACCTCCGGACGCTTCAGCAGCACATACCATTTTGAGAAAGTGAAAGCTGACATGAATGAGAGCCAGGCCAAAACCAGCCAGTAAATCATCGGAAAATCGGGCTTTGACGGCACATCCTCAAAACCAAAGGAAATGAGAAATATTACTGCACCCCCGGTAAAGAGCGAGAATGAGCTCAGGACCAGAGGATTCATGTTCTTGCCGTTCTTTGATACCAGCACATTGCTTGTTGCTGTTGCGATGTTGGCAATGAAGATCATTATAATACCTGCCACCTCACCCGGCAGTCCAAGATGAAATCCCTGCCTTCCGGCGCTGACTATCACTATCCCTGCGATCCCGAGAATTATCGTAATCACCTTGGCACGGGTAAAACGTTCCTCCTTTATCATTATGCGTGAAACGATAGCAGTCACAAACGGTTGTGACCCAACGATGACTGCCCCCAGGGCTCCTGGTACCCGGTCCATCCCGATATAAAAGAGGACGTAGTTTATCAGGGTCTGGAGGATGGTAACCCATATAGCCAGGCATCTGTTCTCCATGATCATCCTGATATATTCCCGCGGTCTGACTGTGAAGGGGAGAATCATCAGTCCGGCGAGGATAAAGCGTGTTCCCGCAAAGTGAAGAGGAGTTGAATATTGCAGTCCTACCTTAATGAAAGGATACGCTGTTGACCACATCAGGCAGGTTATGATTGCCCAGATGATGGTGTTTGTATGTCGGTCAGTCATCTGAAACAGATAAGACTGCAAATATCGTTTTTTTATTTTTCCTTTTTATTCCAGTCAGGAGGATTCACGCCAAGCAGGTGCTCCACGAAGAAATCCATCCGCCGGCGTTCACCGTAGACCCCACCGCTGCTGTGTTGCATTCCCGGTACCAGGAGGTAGTCGAAGTCCTTGCCCGCCTTAATGAGAGCATTGACCAGCTGCGTTGTTGAGGCAGGGTCAACGTTGTTATCCATCTCACCGTTGATGAGGAGGAGCTTGCCCTTCAGCAGGTGCGCGTTCTCAACGTTGGACGATTCGATGTAGCTCTGGTCAACAGGCCATCCCATCCATGCCTCGTTCCACCATATCTTGTCCATCCTGTTGTCATGGCATCCGCATGAAGAGACGGCAACGTCATAGAATTCAGAATGGAAGAGCACCGCACCGGCGGAGTTCTGTCCTCCGGCCGAGGTGCCGTAAACGCCAACCCGCTCAACGTCCATGTAGGGATATTTCGCTGCTGCGGCCTTCATCCAGAGTATCCTGTCAGGAAAACCGGCATCCTTGATATTCTTCCATGCCACATCGTGAAACTTCTTCGACCTGTTGGATGTGCCCATCCCGTCAATCTGAACCACAATGAAGCCCAGCTCGGCAAGTGAATTCATATTCCCGTATGTCGGACGGAAAGTCTTCGGCACGAAGCTGCTGTGAGGACCGGCATAGATATTCTCAATCACCGGGTACTTACGGGAGGGATCAAAGTTGAGCGGTCGTATGATTATTCCCCAGATGTCTGTGACCCCGTCACGGCCTTTGGCAGTGAAGACTTCGGCATTCTGCCATCCTGTGGCACGGAGGTCAGTGATGTCAGCCTCAGCAAGCTTCATCATTTCACTGCCGTCTGCGCTGCTGCGGATTACCGACACGGGAGGCATGTCAACCCTTGACCAGGTATCAACGAAGTACTTTCCGTCAGCCGAAAAGAGTGCCTCATGATTTCCGTCGGCAGGAGTCAGGTGCGTGAGTCCCGTTCCGTCAAACCCGATGCGGTAATAATGGATGAGATAAGGGTCACCCTGCTCGCGGCCCGATGCCCTGAAGAGAATAGTCCGCCCCTTTTCATCAACGCTGAGAACGCCTCTGACGACCCATTCTCCGCTGGTGACCTGGTTCTTAACCTTCCCGGTTGCACCGTCATACAGCCAGAGGTGGTTCCATCCGTCACGCTCCGATGCCCAGATGATCTCACCGGTACTTTTTACATCGTACCTGTATTTCTTCCCGCTGTAATCAATGAAGGTGGGCGACTGTTCGTCAATAACCACGCTCATTTTGCCGGTTGAGGCATCGATCCGCATCACCCTGTATACCTGGTGCCCGCGCTTGTTGTATTCAAATGTCAGCGAGCTGCCCAGTGAATCCCACCGGAAATTGTCCACACTGTACTGGTTTGGTATCATTGTCTCTTCCACAACTATGTGCTTCCTGGCGGTCACATCAAATATCTGCGGGAATCTCTGCGGTACGGCATCACCCGGCTTGGTGTACTCATACGTGTAGTATTTTGGCTGAACCTGGTCTTCCGGTGATGATTCAACATAGCTGATCATATGCTTTTCTGCAGGGATGACCAGGTATGCCATTATCTTCCTTGAATCAGGCGACCATTCCACGGAGGCAGAATAGTACTTGCCGATACCGCCGTCATAGCTTAGCCTGTATTCCTTCTTCTCCTTCAGGTCTCTGACCCACAGGTTGTAATCGCGCACGAAAGCCGTCATCTTTTTGTCCGGCGAGGTGTCAGGTCTTCCTGCTGACTCGTCGCGGAATCCCCACGGCCACCTGTTGCCGTCACCTCCCCATGCGAAGGGCCGCCTGGCCTCTCGCTCTTTTGTAACTGTATATTTCTTAAAGTCGCATTTGTAAACCGAGCCTGAATACTCAAATGTCATCGTTTTGAGATCGTCAGCCATTTCGATGTTCCTAACCGGAATATCCTCAGCCTTGACTGTATCACCGGTGACCTTGCCCAGCGCATAAGCCAGCTTTACTGCGTCAAATGCCTTTCTCGTAGTCTTCTTTGCCGGGTCAGCCAGGATGAATTCTTTTCCTGAAACGCTCCTGTCTTCAAAGATCAGGAGGTTACTCTTGCCAACCCATGCGGGTCTGATGTCACTGTGCCATACCTTGCCTGAAAGCTGCCTGTCAAGGCTTTTCGCTCTTTCGTAATCCTTTTCGGTACCCTGCGCGCATACTGTTGTGCTGGCCGCAGCGGCAACCAGGAAAGAAAATAAAACCTGAGAAAATGCTCTGTTCATTGCCGGACTGTTTTAATTTTATGCATAGTTAAAATAAATTGCGTGTATTTTGAACACTATTTCAATGTTTTGTAGCTTAATTTGCCTTGCTTTCACATTTTTTAAGGAACGTTAACAACCCGGAGGATGGAGTATGAAGATTGAAGGATGTATCGCAGAGCGACTTCGCAGGGCAGGCGTAAGGAGGGATCATGAATATTGAAGAATATATTGCAGAGCGACTTCGGAAGGAGGGCGTAAGGAGGTTTTTCGGGATACCCGGAGGTCCCTCAATACCTTACATGGAGGCCTTCAGGAAGGCAGGCATAGAGTTCATCCTGACGAGTCACGAGGCGTCGGCAGCGGTGATGGCTGATGTGACGGCGCGACTGACCGGGGTGACGGGCGTGTGCCATGCAACTTTTGGTCCCGGAGCCGTCAACCTGGCTTCCGGTACGGGAGGGGCATTGCTTGACCGTTCGCCGGTCCTGGCATTGACTTCGGAGATGCCGGATTCATGGCTGGGGAGGACGGCCCAGATGAACATAGACCACCAGGCGTTGTTCCATCCTCTCACCAAGGCAACCTTCAGGTTAAGCCAGGCAAATGCGGCTGAGGTTATCAGCCGCAGTCTTGAGCTGGCGAATGAGGAATATCCGGGACCTGTTCACATCGGGTTGCCGTCTGACCTGGCGGGTACGGATGCCAGACCTTTCACCATTCTGACCGGAACGGGAACAGGAGCAGATGACAGTCAGCAGTCAGACTCCTTCGCGAAGGCTGCTGTTCTGATTGCTTCGTCAAAAAGAGCAGTTATAGCAGCAGGGCTGACAGCCATGCGAACCGGTGCAGGAGCGTCTCTCCTGAAGTTCCTCGATGATCACGGCGTACCTGTGGTTGTCACCCCCATGGCCAGGGGGATCATACCTGATGATCATCCCTGTTTTGCAGGTGTGCTTTTTCACGCTCTCAGTGACCGGCTGGAAAGACTTTTAAGTGAGGCTGACCTGGTAATCGGGTTGGGCTATGATCCGGTTGAGTACAACTATGAATCGTGGATTCCGGATGTTCCCCTGGTTCATTTCGACACACGGCCTCATGACCTGAGGATCAGGGGAGCGCTGGAGATCGTGTCCGCATCCGGCAGCTGGTTTGAGCACCTGGAATCTATGAAGGGATCTGCTGAAATGATGCGACTGGCCTATGAGATAAGGAGTGAGATGATCAGGGAGTTGCATTCCCTGGATACCGGTTTTGGTCCTGTTACGGCGTTGTCAGTGCTTAGGGAAGAGCTGCCGGCAGGCGCTGTTGTGACTTCCGATGTGGGGTCACATCTTCATCTTCTGGGTCAGTTCTGGGATGTGATGACCGGCAGGCTGATCATGACAAATGGCTGGTCGTCAATGGGTTTCGGCCTACCAGCCGCAGTGGCAGCAGCAATGGCAGGCGGCAGTGAGGCTGTTGTGTGTATCACCGGTGACGGAGGATTTCTGATGCATGCCGGAGAGATAATCACTGCCCGCAGGTATGGTCTGAAGGTCATCACCGTTGTGCTCAGTGACGGTGAGCTGAACCTGATTAAGGTGAAGCAGTCCTGGCGAGAGGTGAGTCCCTATGGCATACAGGTCTGCAACGGCCCGCTCTTCGGCGCCGGCAGTTTCTTAGGGGTTGATGTCATGAGGGTCACGGATGCAGGGGAGATGCGTACTGCCGTCCGAAAATCATTAAAATCCGGCAGCAGCACAATCATTGAGGCAGCAATAGACCCCTCTCAATACGGAGACCTGATTGTAAAAATCTGAGCCAGAACTATTCTTCTTCTTTCTTTGCGGCTGGCTTCTTTGCCTTTACAGCCGGTTTGGCAACCTTTTCGGTTACGGTACCGGGTTTTTTTTCTGTCTTTTTGGCGGCTGGTTTAGCCGGGCTTTTTGCGGGTGCTTTGGGCTTGGCGGTCTTAACCGGCTTCGCTGCTTTGGTTTCTGTATCTGCTGCTGTAACAGCCTTTTCAGCTGCCTTCACTGCCTTTTCAGGCATTGCTGCAACAAAACTCTTATTCGCCTTTCTCTTGCGGCGTACGCCAAAGGATCCTCTGATTATCTTTCCTCTTTTTGATTTCTTGTCACCTTTGCCCATAATATATATTAGTTTAATTGTGAACTCAAGATTGCACAAACAACAAAAGTAGTAAAAATTAGTACTTAGGCATGAATTTCTGTTAATAAATATGAGTGCCGGGCGCGGTTCTGTTGTGAGTCGTTTTATTAAATTTGTTGTCATGGCAACGAAGAAGCTGAAAATCTACGCTCCGGATGTCACCCCCCGGCTGGAGTACACAGCAGGAGTGATCTTTGATACAGTTCTGGGCATCAGCTTTGAGTTAACAACTGACAGGCGGAAGATCGGAACAGGGCCTGCAATATTCTATTCTGAGGAGAAGGTAAAAGACCTGTTTGTGATTCGCCCGTCAGGGCTCCTCTCTGCCACCGGCTTCACGTTTCCGGAGCCGGAGGTCTCCTTTCATGACGGAATGCCTGTGCTCTTTGCAGGTGATGACGGAAGCATTCCGTTTGATTTGTTCTCGGCAGTTTTCTACATGCTTTCAAGGTACGAGGAGTATCGTCCTTTTTCACCTGATGCTCATGGCAGGTTCCAGGGATCCGGATCGCTTGCCGGGCGAAACGGTTTTTCGCGCAAACCGGTTGTTGAGATATGGGCAAGATATCTTGCGGGTGAGTTGGTAAAGCGATATCCGGTGCTGACGATAAGGCACAATGAGTACAACTCTCTGGTGACACTGGACGTGGACCAGCCATTTGCCTATCGAAGCCGTGGGTTCCTCCGCAGTATGGGAGGGCTGGTCCGTGGACTGGCAGGCACCGGTGCCAGGCCTGCCGAAAGGATTAAGACCATGACAGGAAGCAAGGATGATCCTTATGACAGTTTCGGATGGATTGAGGAGCAGTTGCGAAATGCCGGCAGCGATGCACTCTTTTTCTTCCCGACGGGTGATCAGGGTGAGTATGATCACAATCCTCCTTACCGCGATCATGATTACGGGAAGATAATCAGGAAATATGACACCCTTTTCGGCAGCGGTGTACACCCTTCATATCGCTCTGCGGGAAGGATAAAGACGCTTAAAACGGAGGTGGAGCGTTACAGAACCATTACAGGCCACTTGCCAGAAAAGGCCCGGCAACACTGGCTGCTGCTGAGAATGCCGGAGACCTACCAGGCCTGGGAGGAGGCCGGGATAAGCCATGACTACACAATGGGATTCAATGATAAGCCCGGTTTCAGGGCAGGCATCGCCAGGCCGTTCCCGTTCTATGATCTTGCCAGGGAAAAGAGATCCGGCATCACCGTTATACCCTTTCAGGTGATGGATGGCACTCTGAGACAGTACATGAATCTTGATCCAGACAGTGCCATCGGGGTCATTGATGAGCTTATTACGGCCACAAGGAAGGTTGGAGGGCTGTTTGTATCCATATGGCACAATACTTCCCTGAACGAAGGCAACGGATGGGAGGGATGGAGACGGGTTTTTCTGGAAATGCTCTCAATGCAGAAGGCATGATCAACTATCTCAGGAATCAGGAGATAGACCGTAACAAGTGGGACGGGTGCCTGCAGGATATACCGTCAGGCAGGCCGTATCCCTGGTCATGGTATCTTGATATCATGTCGCCAGGCTGGGATGCGCTTGTTGATGACGATTACCTGTCTGTGTTTCCTCTTCCCTGTAAAAGGAAATTCGGATTCAGTTACATTGCCACGCCGGTCTTTTTGCAGCAACTGGGGCTCTTCACGCCTGACGGAGACCGGGAGAGGATTGCAGCAGAATTTGTCTCATTCATTCCTGAGCTGTACAGACTGACGGACCTGTGCATCGGGCAGGAGGTGCAGGTGCCGGGATACACCCTGACGCCCAGGTACAATTATGAGATGAAACTGGACAAACCTTACGGGGAGATGTGGCTTGGCTACATGAGCGACTGCCGCAGAAACATCAATATCGCACGCCGTTACCCACAGGAAATTGTTGAAGATGTAAAGCCTGCGGAGATCATCAGCCTGTTCAGAAACAATACCGCGTCGAGGGCGGGAACAATCAGGAACAGCAGTTACAGGAGGCTTCACGGGCTGATGGATCATTGCACCGGCAACGGCACCGGGAGACTTCTCGGAGTCAGGTCACCCAAAGGAAAACTGCTCTGGGGCATGTTTGTTATTGAGATGCAGGGGCGGACTACCATGCTCTTCACCGCGGGCAGCCGGAAGAGCCGCGAATTGAGAACATCTTACCTCGTCATTGACCACCTGATTAAATCCTACGCCGGAACAGGTCAGATTCTTGATTTTGCAGGATCAACCGTACTTTCAATTGCCCTCTTCATGCGATCATTCGGGTCTGCGAGAACCACATACTGGCGCCTCTACCGTAACACCCTCCCCTGGCCTGTAAGGGTTTTTAAATAATCAGAAGAGCAGTTCTATGACCTGGTCACCTGTGTCAGACTCGGTCAGTTTTCCGTTTTCACAGCGGAGTGTTCTTTCCGGAAATTTCTTTACCAGGGAGTGTTTGTGGGTTGACATTATAACCGCCCTGCCGGTATTGCTTATGTTTTTCAGGAGTATATGAATCTCTTCGGATGTTTCCGGATCGAGATTGCCAGTGGGTTCGTCAGCCAGGATTATCTCCGGATCGTTGAGCAGTGCGCGTGCAATGACAACCCTTTGCTGTTCGCCTCCCGAGAGCTGGTGTGGCATCTTAAAGCCCTTGTTCTGCAGTCCTACCTTGCCCAGAACCTCTGTGATCCGTTCTTCGATGGCTATTTTGCTGTTCCATCCTGTAGCACGCAGTGCAAACTCCAGGTTGTCATACACTGATCTGTCTGTCAGCAGTTGAAAGTCCTGAAAGACAATCCCCAGTTTTCTTCTCAGCAGCGGAATTTCCCTCTTTTTGAGTTTACGCAGGTTGAATCCCGCCACCCGGCCTTCGCCGTCTGTCAGTGGCAACTGGGCATTGAGAGTACGTATAAGTGAAGTTTTACCGCTGCCAACCCTGCCGACAAGGTATACAAATTCACCCTTGTCTACCTTCAGGTTAACGTCCGAGAGCACCATATGATCCTGCTGCATGATCGTGCAACCTTTCAGTTCAATTATCGTATCTAAAGGTGTGTGCTCTTCCATCCGGAACGGTTTTTGTGCAAAATAAAAAAGAATTAACAATCAGTGGCATATATGTTGATAAAATGAGTAATCAGGAAATTTTCCGGAGGTATTATAATTGTATTTTTACCGTGGACAAAAATACACCGGAAAAAGAGGCGCAATAGTTTGTCAATAAGTTAATTAGCCGCAGGAGAAACCTGCCGGCATGTTTCTGTCCGGAGTGGATCATGAAAGGATAAAGTTATGAACAGGAAGATATTGATGATATTGATGGTCTCACTTATTGCAGCAGGAGTTGCAGTGAGGGGGCAGGTCTCTTTTTCGGGGGAGGAGATGACTTCGTTGCTGAACAATGGTTATGAGATGTTTGGAAAGGCAAAGTATGCTGCTGCCGTCACCCTGTTTGACAAATGGCTGGAAGCAGATAAAGAGGGGAACAAGCTTAAACGTGCTGATGCCGAATATCATGCTGCGCTGGCATCGATGATGCTTATGAGCCCTGACGCGGAATTCAGGATGCAAAGGTTCATCACCGGCAACAGCGAGAGTCCGATGCTTAACCGGGCCAGGTTTGAATCAGGGCGATACTGTTACCAGCAGCGTAATTATACGTGCGCAATAGAATGGTTTGAGCAGACTGATCGTAACATGCTTTCAGACAAGGAGTATCCGGAGTATCTGTTCAAGCTGGGCTATTCTCACTACCGGAGGGGTGACACCAGGCGGGCCCAGATGCTCTTTGGCGAGCTTATTGACACCGAAACCGACTTCACATCTCCCGCAATTTATTATTACTCCGCCATCGCGTATGAGAACGGTTACTACAGCACTGCTCTCGAGGGATTTGAGAAGCTGAAGGGGGATGAGACTTTTGGGAGCATTGTTCCCTTTTACATAACCCAGATCTACTACATCGACAAGAACTATGAAGGGATACTGGAGATGGCTCCGTCACTTATTGATCAGGCAGGCAAGACCAGGGAGACGGAACTCTACCGTTTTATAGGTGATGCACATTTCCAGAAGGGAAACTACACCGAGGCGATACCCTACCTGGAAAAGTTCATAAAAGGGACGAAGCTGAGCAACAGAAACGACAAGTATGAGCTGGCTTTCAGTTACTATCAGACAGGTGCCATAGATCAGGCCACGAAGCTCTTCAACGAGGTGGTGGGCAAGAGTGACATTCTTACCCAGAATGCCTATTTCATGCTCGGTTCATGTTATCTCAGGGCGGAAGACAAGAAGAAGGCACAGATGGCTTTTTCTGCTGCGGCAGGCATGACTCATGATCCCGGAGTTCAGGAGGAAGCCCTCTTCAACTTTGCAAAACTGGCATATGAGAACTCATACGCACCCTTCGGAGAGGGGATAGATGCGCTCCACAACTACATACAGAGATACCCGGATTCAGAAAACGTGTCAGAGGCATATGACTATCTCATCTCGGCATACATGAGGCTAAGGAACTACCAGGCGGCGCTGAATTCGCTGGAGAAGATCAGCAGCAAGGACAACCGGCTGCGTGAGGCTTACCAGAAAGTCACCTATTACCGGGGAGTGGAGCAGTTCCGCAACAAGCAATATGCCGATGCCGTTGCAATGTTTGATAAGTCATTGTTATACAAGGAAATGAACGCAGAACTGATGGCGCAGGCACTCTACTGGAGAGCTGAGTCAAACTATCGTCTTGGAAGGAACGATGCGGCAGTCAGTGACTGGGAAAGTTTCCGGAAACTTCCCGGCGCCTCCGCGATGCCGGAGTATGAACTGATAGATTACAACCTGGGATACGTATGGTACAATGCAGGTGATTATGCGAAGGCCCTTCAGCATTTCACCGCTTTCAACAACAGGGTTGATGCACAGGCCAGGCCGGAGACAGCGGTTGACGCTCGTAACCGGATTGCTGACTGTTACTATATCAGGGCTGATTACTCCTCGGCGATCGCCTATTATGACAAGGTGATTGACTACGGGAAGCTTGATGCAGACTATGCAATGTTTCAAAAAGGGTTTGCCCAGGGGCTCAGCAATGATAACCAGGCCAAGATAGCCACCCTTACCGGGCTCATCAATAAGTATCCGAAATCGGCTTACGTTCCAAATGCCCTTTTTGAGAGGGGAAGGGCCTATGTTGCCGTGAATCAGCCTACACGCGGCGAGGCTGACTTCACTAATATCATAGCCTGGTACACCAGCAGCCAGTTCGTGCCTCCTGCCATGGTACAGCTCGGCCTGATATACTACAATGCCGGCGATAATACAAAGGCCTTAGACCAGTTCAAGAAGGTTATCGAAAATTACAGGAACACCCCTGAGGCACGGAATGCCGTCAATGGTCTGAAGAATGCCTATACCGACATGGATGATGTCGAAGCCTACTTCGCCTACATGAAGAATATTGAGGGGTTGGGTGATATTGAGGTCACCACGCGCGACTCCATGACATACATTGCCGGGGAGAACCAGTATATCAAGGGCAACTGTGACCGGTCATCCGAGATTTTCCGGAATTACCTGAAGGAGTTTCCCTCAGGCAGTTTTGCCACCAATGCCAGGTTCTACCTTGCTGATTGTCTGAACAGATCAGGCAAGGCTGACGAAGCGCTGGATCTGTATCTTCAGGTCATCAGTGTTGGTAACAATCAGTTTATGGAACAGTCGTTGCTGGGAGCAGCCTCGATTACATACGGCAAGGCTGATTACCGAGGGGCCTGGACGCTCTACGAGCGGCTGGGCCGTGAGGCCACCAATCCTTCCAACCTTCTCTTCGCCTGGCTTGGAATGATGCGTTCCGCCTCTGCACTGGAGGATGATGAGAAGGTAATAGCATCGGCAGAGCTGGTGCTTGGTTCCGAAAAGCTGACAGAGGAGCTGGCACGTGAAGCCACCTTCCTTACGGCAAAAGCCAACCAGCGACTTGGTGACAATGCCGATGCCCTTGATGATTACCGCAGGGTAGCACAAGAAGTTGCAACCGCATTCGGTGCGGAGGCTAAATACCGTGTCGCAGAACTGCTTTGGATTTCTGGTGATATCGACGGTTCCGAGAAGGAAGCCAACCAGTTTGTTGACATGAGTTCGCCGCATGCTTACTGGACGGGAAAAACTTTCCTCCTGCTGTCTGACATTGCGCTTAAGAAGGGTGATACTTTCCAGGCTAAAGCAACACTCCAGAGCCTTATCGATTATTATACGATAAAGGACGACGGTATTATTGAAGAAGCGAGGGTAAAACTTGCCGCGCTCAATTCAGGCAGTTCAGCACAACCGGAGATACCTGCAAACTGATTCATATGAACTGATCAAACAGAAGGAGAATGCAATGAAAATAAGAGGATACATCACCGCAGCAGCTTTTATGGTAACGGTGTTTGCCACTGCCCAGACAGAGGATGAAATGATCAGAAGGTCAGTAACTCTCTATAATCCCTACAAGCCAACCCTGCAGCAGGCAGATAAACGGGCACTGTTGCCTGAAATTGATGACACCACAACTGCGCCTGTCAGGTTCAGTTATGATTTTACCCCCGGATCCTTCGTTCCCGAATACGAGGTCAGTCCCATCAAATCGGCCGTACTCTCACCCGAGCCACTCCCGGAGCTGAAGAAGGGATATGTTAACCTGGGGCTTGGGACATACCTCTCGCCGTTCCTTGAGGTGAGTATCTCAAACGGCAGGTCAAACAAAGGGACCATCGGGCTCTTTACCCGCACATTCGGTTCCGCCGGCAAGATTGAACTTGAAAATGACAGGAGAGTAAGTGCCGGGTTCCTTGACAATCAGGTGCTGCTTTACGGAAAGAAGTATTTCAGACGCAGTCGTCTCGATGCCGATATTGATTTCAGGCACATGACCCGGCATGCCTACGGCTATGACCCGGAGGTAACAGGTTATGATCCTGACAGTAAAGAGATCAGGTCACTCTATTATGATCTGACCGGCAAGGTCAGATATTTCACGATGGAGCCTGACTCCAGTGACCTCAACTGGGACGCCACCCTGCGGTACAATATGTTCATGAGACACGGGGACGGCATACAGCATAACCCTGGGCTTACCCTCAGTGCAGGAACAGAGATGTTCGGGCTCTACGGCGGGCTGAATGCAGATTACGACCTTTACCTGTTTTCAAATGAGATAAATTACAAATCGAGGAGCCTCTTCACTCTCTCTCCTTACATCACCAAGGGCAATGAGGACTGGCGATTCCGTTTCGGAGTGAAGGTGGCCGCGGACCTCAAGGATAATCATGATCCGCTTGTAGGGGGTGACAGGAAGATGTACATGTACTTCTATCCCGATGCCATGTTCACCTTCAGGATTATCCCGAAATTTCTGAGATTCAGCACTTCCATTGACGGCTACATGGAGAACAACCAGGCGAGGAATACCGCCTACATCAATCCATGGATGCTTCCCGGAGACACCCTCTGGAACCTGCGCACAACAGACAATGAGATAAGGATCAAGGCCGGTCTCTCCGGTACCGTGAATGTCAACTCTTCTTATGCCTTCGATGTAAGCTACAACCTGTTCAAGGACATGCTGCTCTTCATGAATGATACAACAGGTGTCGGCAACTGGTTTGTGCCGGTCTACGCTGACGGAAGCCTCCTGAAGGTTCACGGAGGACTGAATATTCCGCTCAACCGTCAGCTGACTCTTTCTCTTGACGGCAATTATTACGGGTACAACCTTTCAGGACAGGAGTATGCATGGCATAAGCCGAAATGGGACGGATCCGTCAGTGGTGATTACAACCTGAGGAATAAGATCGTTGCTTCGGCCCGGCTCACCCTGATCGGTGAACGGTATGCGAGGGTCAGGGAGCCGGAGGAGACCGTCAGACTGGCATTCCATCCGAACCTTGACCTGGGAGTGGAATACAGGTACACACCGGATATATCCTTCTGGTTGAAATGCAATAATGTCTCCTACAGCCGGTACTTTGAATGGAATTATTATCCTTCGAGAAACTTCATGCTGATAGGGGGTATATCCTACAGCTTGTAGGCTCCCGGCAGAGATGATAATTTGTTCATATTTTTTTTGAAATATTATGTCTTACGGGCTGTAAACCGGTGAATTTTGCTACCTTTGTGTGATTTTATAAGTGACATATTTTCAAAGCGTTAATAGCTTAAAAATTTCAATTTAAAACGAGTTGTATGACAAATGATGAACTGAGGAAGAGGAGTAAGGAGCAGGATGAATATTCGGCCGAGAGTATCCAGGTTCTCGAAGGGCTTGAAGCGGTTAGAAAGAGGCCCGCGATGTATATCGGGGATGTGGGAGTGAGAGGATTGCATCATCTTGTTTATGAGGTTGTTGATAATTCCATCGATGAGGCTCTGGCAGGATTCTGCACGAGGATTGATGTTACAATAAATGAGGATAACTCCATAACTGTTGTGGACAACGGCCGCGGGATACCCGTGGAGATACATGAGAAGGAGCAGCGCTCTGCGCTGGAGGTTGTCATGACGGTGCTCCATGCAGGGGGTAAGTTTGACAAAGACTCATACAAGGTTTCAGGTGGTCTTCACGGCGTGGGTGTGTCATGCGTCAACGCACTCTCCTCGCGTATGACCGTGGAGGTGATGAGGCAGGGCAAGCGATGGACCCAGACCTACGAAAGGGGTAAACCTGTGGCTCCTGTTGCTCCTATTGGTGATTCCGACGAATCAGGTACCATCACCACATTCATGCCTGACACAACCATATTCCAGTCGATAGAATTCAAATTTGACATACTTGCAGCGCGACTGCGGGAGCTTGCTTTTCTCAACAAGAACATACTTCTTACTTTGACTGACAAGCGTGAGATTGCTGAGAGCGGTAACGGCGAAGGGTCTCATCCGATGACTGAAGAGTTCTATTCAGAGCGCGGGCTGATAGAGTTTGTGGAGTATCTCGACGGAAACAGGGAGAGACTGATTGATAAGGTGATTTATATTGATTATGACAAGGGCGATACCCCGGTTGAGCTGGCTCTTCAATACAACACCTCGTTTTCGGAGAATGTGCATTCATATGTAAATAACATCAACACCATTGAGGGAGGCACCCACCTTGCCGGATTCCGCAGGGGTCTGACACGCACACTGAAGAAATATGCCGAGGATTCAGGCCTGACGTCCAAGCTGAAGTTTGACATCAACGGTGACGATTTCCGCGAGGGTCTGACATCGGTCATTTCGGTGAAGGTTGCCGAACCCCAGTTTGAGGGACAGACCAAGACGAAACTTGGCAATTCCGAGGTGATGGGTTCGGTTGATGTGGCGGTGAGTACTGCTCTCTCCAACTATCTTGAAGAGAATCCCAAGGATGCCAGGTCCATTGTACAGAAGGTGATTCTTGCTGCCACGGCACGCCATGCCGCACGCAAGGCGCGCGAGCTGGTGCAGAGGAAGAATGTCCTCTCCGGGTCAGGGCTGCCGGGCAAACTGGCCGACTGTGCTGACCGTGATCCCTCTGTCTCTGAGATTTTCCTGGTTGAGGGTGATTCTGCAGGCGGCACCGCCAAACAGGGGCGTGACCGCCGTTTCCAGGCCATCCTTCCCTTAAGGGGCAAGATTCTTAATGTTGAGAAGGCGATGCAGCACAAGATATATGACAGCGAGGAGATAAAAAACATCTTCACTGCTCTTGGTGTAACGATCGGAACCGAAGACGACAGCAAGGCTCTGAATACTGCCGGGCTGCGTTATGCCAAGGTGATTATAATGACTGATGCCGATGTTGACGGGTCTCATATAACCACTCTGATTATGACCTTCTTCTTCAGGTATATGAAAGAACTGATTGAGAACGGTCACATATATATAGCGACACCTCCTCTTTATCTTGTCAAAAGGGGCAAGTCGGAGAAATATTGCTGGAGTGAGGAGGATCGTGATGCGGCTGTGCAGGAACTGGGACAGGGAAAAGAGTCTGCAGTCACCATTCAGAGGTACAAGGGTCTTGGTGAGATGAATGCAGAGCAACTCTGGACTACCACGATGAACCCGGAGACACGCACGCTGCGTCAGGTCACAATAGACAGCGCCGCCGAGGCTGACCACATCTTCTCAATGCTTATGGGTGACGAGGTGCCTCCGAGGAGAGAGTTTATTGAGAGACATGCAAAGTATGCCAACATTGATGCATAGTTTATTCAGACAATAGGCAATAGGCAGTAGTGAGGAATCGGGAACGGAAAGTAAGTTATCTGAACCCCTGACTTTCAGACTTTCGACTTTCAGACTTGAAGCATGGAAATATTTCAGACCGTATTTGACTGGTACATGACCAACCTGAATTATTGGACCATATACCTGCTGATGACTATTGAGAGCTCTTTCATACCATTCCCTTCCGAGATTGTAGTACCTTTTGCTGCCTGGAAGGCCGGGGAGGGATCCCTTTCCATGTGGGGAGTACTGCTCGCTTCAACGGCCGGAGCCATGACAGGGGCAATTATCAACTACTACCTTGCTGTATGGATCGGAAGGCCCGTCCTTTACAGGCTGGCTGACACAAAATGGGCTCATGCCATGCTTATAAACCGTGAAGGGGTGGAAAAGGCAGAGAAATATTTCATAAAACATGGTAAGGCTTCAACATTCATCGGACGGCTGGTACCGGCAGTGAGGCAGCTGATATCAATTCCTGCCGGGCTTTCCAGGATGCACATTGGCACATTCGTCCTTTATACCTTCCTGGGCGCTACCATCTGGAACATCATCCTGGCCGTCATAGGATACTATGCCTATGACAAGCGTGAGCATATCCTCCCTTACCTTGACTGGATCATGTATGCCGTCGGAGCCTTCTTTGTGCTGTGGCTGGCCTGGAAAGGGTACCAGGTATACAAAAAGCGTCGGACCTGATCTGTTGAGCCAGGTGTACCGCTTGATTGCATGAACAATTAAGGTTAGCCTTTCAAGGCAGCAGGAGTAATAATGTTACTCGGTAAGCTCTCCTGCAAGGAGTCGCAATCCTATCTCTGAGATTTTTGCCTGGTAGAGCGCTGTAAGTCTCCTGTTGATTGCATTCAGGTAGTTGTTCTGATACTCCCTGAACTCGAGTCCTGAGAGTGAGCCGAGACGGTACCGTTCCATGGCAATCTCCAGGGAGGCACGGGCCACCTCTGCACTCTGTGTCTCGAAATCGGCAACTATGATATTATTCCTGTAGGTGTTGTAAAGCAGGTCAAGCTCTCCAAGTATTTCATTCTCAATATCCAGATAGGCCAGCCTGCTGCTTTCGGCTTCGATTTTTGCATTAGATATCCTGCGGTTTGTTTCCAGGCCCGAGAAGATATTCCATGACATGTTGAAACCCCAGTTAAGGCCTTTGGTCTGACTGTAGGAGTCGGCCTGCCAGGGGAACTCACTGCGCGAAAAGTTATACCCGGTGCTGAAGTTCAGGGTGGGATAGCGTTCGGCCCTGACTGACTGAAGGTCATATTCCGAGAGTTTTTCACCCTGTCGTGCAAGGATCAGCTGGTTGTTGAATCTCAGTGTTCGTACGCGAAGCGAATCCACATCAATTGCCGGTGCAAGGATGATTGTGTCATTGATGTTGAAATTGATCTCATGACCGGCATTGAGGAGGTTTGTCATGCGGATGTAGGCGCTGATAACAATCTCCTGCTGCGAGAGGACTGCAGAGCTGTCGGCGTTCAGGTCAATCCTGGCCTGCTGAAGGTCAAGACCCGAAATGACACCAAGGAGATACTTCTCCTCAGCATTCTCGTACCTTGACTTTGAGAGCGCAAGAGAGGTAAGGGCTGACTGCATCCTGTTCTGCTGGACTATGATATTGTAGTATTCGGAACAGACCCGCATGATCAGGCTTTCGACATTTATCTTAACCCTCTGGCTGCTCATGGCGAGCAGTTCCTGCTGTCTGCTGTAATCAGTGAACATACCGAAGCCGTCAAACAGTCTCCAGTTCATGGCCAATCCGGCAGTGTAGAGGTTGGTTCTGCTCCTCTCAGCGTCTGCAGAACCGGATTCGGTGTCATTGGTGGTCTGTGACTGTCTTCCTGTTCCGGTGACTGTGGGCAGGAAGGGTGCCAGGGTCACGTTGTTTTTCGATATGGTCTCATCATTCCTGCTGATCTTGAGCGAGTAATTATTCTCAAGGGCCACCATTATGGCCTCGTCAAGGTTCATGGTTTTCTGAGCCCGGATCGAAAGTGGTGAGAGAAGTATTATTGTTATAATTAAACTATGCCTGAGGTTTCTCATCGGAAATTGTTTCATTGTTTTTTCTGGCTGCAAGGTAGCTGTAGACTGCCGGAACGACGAAGAGAGTAAGGAATGTGGCAAAGAAGAGCCCGCCAACCACCGTGACGCCCATGGAGACCCGGGTCTCAGCTCCGGCCCCGGTTGCCAGGGCAAGAGGCATAATGCCCAGTATAGTTGTGAGGCTGGTCATGAGGATGGGCCTGAAGCGTGAGACAGAGGCCTCCCTGACGGCATCCATGATGCTCAGACCTGCTTTCTGTCTCTGGTTGGCAAACTCAACAATGAGAATACCGTTCTTGGCTACCATCCCGATAAGCATTATCAGCCCTATCTGACTGAAGATATTCAGTGTCTGCCCGGTGACGGCCATTGTCAGAAGTGCGCCGATAAGGGCCAGAGGTACCGTAACAAGTATGATAACCGGGTCACGGAAGCTTTCAAACTGCGCGGCAAGCACGAGATAAATAAGGATCAGGGCCAGCACAAACGCAAAGATAAGGCTTGATGTGCTCTCCACAAAGTCTTTTGAATCCCCTGAAAGAGTGGTGCTGAAATCCTCATTGAGCACCTTGTCAGCTATCCTGTCCATCTCCTCTATACCTTCCCCAAGTGTATACTTGCCGGCCAGACCAGCCGATATGGTGGCCGAATTGAACCTGTTATACCTGTAAAGCTGGGGAGGAAGACTGTTTTCCCTGACGGACACGATGTTGTCAAGCTGTATCAGCTCACCACGGTCGTTTCTTACATACACGTTCGTGAGATCGGAAGGATCATTTCTTTTGGAACGGTCAAACTGACTCAGAATCTGATATTGCTTCCCGTCAAGGATATAATAGCCGATACGCTGTTCACTCATTGTCAGCTGCAAGGTCTGGGCTATGCTCTGAACGTTTACTCCCATCATCGAGGCTTTCTCGCGGTTGATTATGACTGTGAGCTCAGGCTTGGTGAACTTAAGGTTCACATCACTCGCCGAGAAGAATGGGCTGTTGGATACCTCAGCCATAAAGTCCGGGATGACCCTTTTCAGGTCATCGAGATTCTTTGCCTGTATTACGTACTGAACGGGCAGTCCCCCGCGCCTCGAACCGAATGTCTGCTGCTGGGAAACGATGGTTCTGGCACCAGTAAGCTGTCTCACCAGGGGTGAAATTGATGTTGCGATCTCCTGCTGAGATCTTTTCCGGTCATCAATGTCAGTCAGTCTTACCCTGATATTTGCTGAGTTGCCGTTAACCATCATCATGATGTTTTCCTGTTCAGGAATATTTTCCCGGATTACCGGCACCACGGTTTCGGCATAAGCCTGCATGTAATCGAATGTAGTTCCCTCGGTTGCAGTGGCATTAATGCTGAAATAGCCTCTGTCTTCCAACGGTGCCATCTCAGACCTGAGAGTGGACCATAACCAGCCTATCAGCCCTGCAACAACGACAATGATGATCAGTGCCCAGTATCTTTTCCTGAGGAACGCTGATATGGCCCGCCTGTAAATATTTTGCATCCCGGAGAAGAATGGTTCCGTGGATTTGTAAAAACGGCCCTCCATGGCATTGTGCTTCAGGAGTCTTGAAGAGATCATCGGTGTCAGCGAGAGCGCAAGGAACGCCGAGATGGTTACAGCTCCTACTATTACGAGACTGAACTCCCTGAAGAGCCTTCCGGTGACGCCCTGAAGGAACACTATCGGGAAGAATACTGCCACCAGCGAAATTGTCGTGGCAATAATGGCAAAATAAATCTCAGTTGAGCCCTTCCGTGCAGCATCCATTGGCGACATGCCATGCTCGACCTTTGTATAAATATTTTCAACCACCACAATTGCATCGTCAACAACCAGTCCGATGGACAGAACTATGGCGAACAGTGTCAGAATATTAATCGTGAATCCGGCGATGTACATTACGAAAAAAGCGCCAATCAGTGCAACAGGAATCGCAATCACCGGGATGAGGGTTGTTCTCCAGTTACGCAGGAAGAGGAAAATTACCAGAACCACCAGCAGGAAGGCAATCAGAATTGTATTTTTTACCTCGTCAATTGATTTGCGTATATATATTGTATTGTCGAAGAGCACCTCTGCCACAACATCGTCCGGGAGATCTTTCTTCAGGCTTTCAAGAATAACCTTGGCGTTATCAACAATATCTATGTAGTTTGCACCCGGCTGCGGGATCAGGACCACATTCACGGCGGGGATGCCGTTTACCTTGAGTATGGACCTGATATTCTCGGCATCAACCTCGGCGCTGCCGATGTCCCTGAACTTTACAACTCTGTCGCCGTTTTTGGTGATAATCAGGTCGTTGAACTCATCCACGGTCTTGAGTCTGCCCAGGGTCCTGATGGTCAGCTCTGTGTTGTCACCCTCGATTCTTCCTGAGGGGAGTTCAATGTTTTCCCTTGTCACTGCGTTTCGCACATCCAGCGGAGTCAGTCCGTAAGCAACAAGCCTTGAGGGATCCATCTTCATTCTGATGGCGAGTTTCTTCGAGCCCCAGACGCCCACGTCACTGACCCCTGAGATTGTCTGAAGTCGTTCCTTGAAGTTTATCTCGGCGATATTGCTGATTTCAATCAGTGACCTGGAATCGCTTCTTAGTGAGATGGAGAATATCGGCTGGGCATCAGCATCTGCTTTCTGTACGACAGGAGGGTCAACGTCCTGCGGAAGCCGGCGCATGGCCCCGGATACTTTATCACGTACATCATTGACGGCAGTTTCCATCTCCACCTCCAGCTTGAACTCGACCGTGATACGGCTGGAACCGTCGCTGCTTGAACTGGCTATTGAACGTATACCCTGGACACTGTTTATGGCTGCTTCGAGGGGTTCTGTGATCTGAGTTTCGATGACGTCAGAGTTCGCCCCGGGAAAGGAAGTTGAGACAGTAACTATGGGAGGATCCACGCTGGGATAGTCACGGACCCCCAGGAAAGTAAACCCGATACCTCCCAGTATGAGCACAACAAGGCTCATGACGATTGTGAGTACGGGTCTGTTTATACTTAGAGACGATAGGCTCATCTGTTAATGTTTTGATTTAAAGAGGTATGGTTTCCGCTTACAGTTCTGTCAGGTTCACCCTCACCGGCATGTCCTGCCTGAGCTGCATCAGCCCGCTGGTGATTACTGTATCCCCGGCGGTGATGCCTGACAGTATCTCAACCATTGTCTGAGTGCGGGTCCCGGCAACAACCGGCACGAGGTTGGCTTTCCCGTTTCTGAAGATCCAGACTCTCTTTTCGTTCATTTCCGGTACCACTGCTTCCGTCGGGATCTGAATGGCGTTGTTCTTTTCGTCGGTTATAAGCACCAGGTCGGCAAACATACCCGGCACCAGTTTCCTGTCGCGGTTGTCAAAACGGGCCCTGAGACCTATTGTGCGGGTAGCTTCGTCAACACGGTAGTCAATGGCATATACGGTAGCAAAAAACTCATCACTGTAACCCTGTGTACTGAAGGCGATTCTCTTGCCCATCAGCTCCTGGGACACATATTTTTCCGGAATCGCAAATTCGAGCTTCATCTGTGAGTAATCAATGAGGTGAGCTATCTTGACCGAGGGCTGTACATAGGTGCCCTCGCTGACAAAGCGGAACCCGATGGTACCGTTGAACGGTGCCCTGACCTCCGTCTCGGCGATTCTGACCTTCAGCAGGTTAATGTCTGCCAGGATGACGTTATAGTCGGTCTGCAACTGGTCAAACGCCTCACGGCTGACTGCGTCCTTGGCAAGCAGCACTCTCTGTCGCTCAAGCTTCTCGGAGAGCATCTTCTCCTGTATCTCAGCCCTTTTAAGCTGTGCCTGCAGATCCTCGTCATAGATCTTGACCAGCAGGTCTCCCTTCTTCACCACTGATCCTTCCCTGAAGTAGACCCCGGTCACCTTTCCCGAGACCTTGCTGACGATGTCAACCTCTTCATTGGCCAGCAGAGTCCCAGCTGACCTGATTCCGTTTGTGAGATATGATGGTTGTGCAATTGTGGCTGTCACCGGAAGCAGACCTCCCTGTTGACCTCCCTGCTGTCCGCCGGGGCGTTGTCCCTGCTGACCTCCCTGGACCTGCGCCGGGAATGCAGCTGTGTTATTTTTCTTTTTTAGATCTCTGTCTCCCCATAAACCGAGCCGCGGACCGGCAAACCATAGAAGAAGCACTACCGGTATACTGACCCACAGGGCTATTTTCGTTCCTTTTTTCATCTGACTACATTATATTCAATCTCCAGACCCGCAAAATTAGGGGTTTCTTCAATCCTTTTTGTTAAAGTATATTAAAACGAAACAGCGGACTTGAAATAAAGCCTGAAGAGTATCATCAGGACAGCTCAGTATTTCAGAATTATCTCCCTGACTATCCTCTCCATGTTATCGGTTATCATCCGTGAAGGGACTGTGAAACCGTTGGCAAAGGTTGTAAAGGCGATCCTCCTTCCGCTGTTGGTTGTGAAGTAACCTGCAAACGATTTTGCACTTGTAATCGTACCTGTTTTTGCCACAACTCTCCCTTTAAACATTTCATCAACGAAATAGTTCTTCATAGTGCCCGAGACAGCACCCATGGGGAGAGAGGAGACGAACGGCCCGGCGACGTTGCTGTTGTACATGTGCACCAGCAGCCGGACGGTCATCAGAGCGCTGATGTTGTTGTTTGAGGAGAGTCCGGAACCGTCAAGCATCACAGCTTCATACGGTTCGCACCCGATTGAATCGAGAAAATGCCAGATCACTTCTGATCCCGCGCTGAAAGTCCCTTTGCCAAGAATCTCATATCCAAGATGTTTCCTGATGGCCTCGGCATACATGTTTACGCTTTCATGGTTGGTGACCTTAATGATATCAGCCAGCGGCGGAGAATCGATTTCGTTTATGATAAGAACCTTTCTCCCATCAAGGGAGACGCGATCAGCACCGGGCTTGTCCGTGATGTCAATGCCTGCGGCCCGCATGGCTGCATCAAGCATTGTTAAAAGAGCCAGGGGAGGATCTGGGATGGATGTTCTCATTGCAATACTGCTGTCCGCAGGGACGGTACCGGTCACAGTGACAGTAGAGGAGAAGGGGGCAGTATAGATGTCGCTCCTGTTGCTCCTGCCTGAAGAGATAAGTGAGTTAGTCAGCTTAATGCCGCATCCGTACACTTCGGCTGAGTCAATCACCGCTGGTTCGCCTTCGGATTTACCAGTTACAAATATTCTGAATTTGTTGTCATTTATATTGATGTCATAAACCCCCGCTCCGTAAGAGTAACCCAGGTCGCCCCATGCCCATCCGTCAGGGACAGGGCTGTAGTCGTAAATTGATTCGGCAGCGGCCACCCGTCCCCTTATGCGCCTGACACCAGCTTTTTTCAGGGCCTTTACCCATGTTCCTGTCACATCGCCGTAGTGTTCCCTGAAGTATTCAGATCCCAGGGCGGGATCGCCGCCTCCAATGATTATTACATCGCCGTCAAGTATTCCCCTTTTGCTGTTGAAGTCTCCGGCAATGCAGAGGGTAGTTGAGTACCGGTAGCATGGACCCAGCAGTGAGAGCGCCACCGAGGTGGGGTAGAGCTTCATCACGGAGGCGGAGGAGAGGTTTCGCTCTGCGTCATGGCTGAAGATGATCTCGCCGGTGATGGCATCCGCGAAGCAGAAAGAGTAGGATGTTCCGGTAAAGGCGGTGTCAGCCAGGATTGTGTCCATCAACTCCTTCTGGCCGTTCAGGTTGGCGGGAAGGAGTGTGGCAAGTATCAGCAGGAGAGGTAATCCGGGTTTCATTTGTTTTTGTTTTGTTCAAGGGTTGACAGCAATCCGCAAGCTGCGCCGATATCCTCACCCCGGCTGGCACGAATAGTAGCCGTCATGCCCCTGGCGTTCAGGCTGTCGCGGAAGGCCTCCATCTCTTGCCGGCCCGGGCTGGAGTATTCGGATCCGGGTATTGAGTGAAAACGTATCAGGTTGATTCTGCATCGGATACCGTTAAGTATCCTGGCAATTTCCTTTACATGAGCCGGGGTATCATTCAGCCCCCGGAAGACAATATATTCGAAAGATACCCTTCTCTGCCTGCCGAAATCAAAGCCCCTGATGGTGTCCAGCACCTCCTTCAGAGGGTGTGCCTTCTGGACCGGCATCAGGGCCTGACGCTCCTCGTCAAAGGGAGAATGCAGGCTGACAGCAAGATGACATTTCGTCTCCTCAAGGTATGTCTGTATCCTGTCAATGATGCCTATTGTACTTACTGTGATGCGTGTAGGGCTCCAGCCGTAACCCCATTCCGAGGTCAGTATCCTGAGGCTGCGGAGCACTTCATCAAGGTTGTCCAGTGGTTCACCCATTCCCATGTAGACGATGTTGGTGAGAAGGGCATGCTCCGGCAGGCTCCTGAACTGGTTAAGGATCTCGTTTGTGGTGAGGTTTCCCTGGAAGCCCTGCCTGGCCGTCATGCAGAAACGGCAGCCCATGCGGCAGCCTGACTGAACTGAGAGGCAGACGGTGGCCCGGTCACGGTCAGGGATGTAAGCTGTCTCTATGAACCTGTTGCTGCTGACCGGGAAGAGGTATTTCTTCGTGCCATCGCTTCCGGTTGCCACTGAAGAAGGCGGGGTGAGCCCTGTCTCGTAATCCTTTTCCAGCAGGGTGCGTGCGGAGAGCGACAGATCCGTCATGCCGCTTATCTCCGGAGCCCCTCTCCTGTAAAGCCATCCTGCGATCTGTTTTGCCGCATAGGATGGCAGGGAGGCTGCCTTTGCAAGAGCTGAGAGATCATCCAGGGTCTTGCCGTATAGTTTCTCTTTTGCCATCAGAAGCGGTAGGCAGCTTTTTGAAGTTCATGCAGGTTTTTGAACGGCCTGGGCGGCTTAAGCTCATTATTGAGGAAATTATAAATGTCAAGCCTTATCTTCCTTGCCTCTTTGTAGTCCATTCTGTCAAAAGAGTGGCCTCCAGGCATTTCCTCGAAGATTTTGTATTTGAAGTTCTGTTTGCCTGCAGCTTTGAGGGATTTGATAAGATGTTCCACCTCAAGCACATTCACGTCTTCATCGTTGGTATTTGTATGGATGAGGAGGGGTGTGTTGCGGTAGCGGTCTACCTGCCAGGCCGGTGAACGCCTGCGGTATTCGGCCACATTCTCGTCAGCCGTCTTGCCAATGTGGTATGAGGCTGAATAGAGATCTCGGTAATCATCATCCTTATAACCCATCCGGGCAATCACGTCACTGACCGGAACACCGGCAAAGCATGCCTTGTATGCCTCCGGATGGTCAAAGATGCAGAAGAGACCTATGAGCCCTCCGTGGCTCCACCCAATGACACCCACACGGTCTTTATCAACGATCTCATAGTTTTCAATCATATACTTCCTGCTGGCATCAACATCCTCAACTTCGAGGCCGCCATAGTCAATCCTCCGGTACATGCCTGCACCGTAGCCGGTTGATCCCCTGTAATCGGCGGCAACGACTATATAACCCTGGGCTACCATCTCACGGATTATGTGTGTATGGTATGTAGTAAAGTTTGCGTGAACGCCGCCGTGAGGCAAGACCAGCAGCGGGTACTTTCCTGAGGGGTCTGCGTCACGGGGGATAAAGACATAGCTCCAGAACTTGAGCGGATTCCCTGCTCCCTGGCCTGTGGGATTGCTCTCATTCGCCGGAGGCGGACCGGTGATGTATATTTTGTCAATAAAGGCAACATCACCCACCCTCTCAAACCAGAGCAGGTCATCAATATTCTTTTCGAGAACGTCAAGGCGGTGATCAAGTGCATCTAAGTTTCTGTTCACATCCTGAATGGCGTTCATAATCTCTGTGGTTCCGGGCTGTGATGCCACGTTCATCCGCAGAGCGAACAATACCGTCAGAGCAATAAAAGTCTTTAAAATACTGCTTTTCATATCTGTATAGAGTTAAATTTCAATTTCGCCACTGAAAACGAAAGTAGCCGGACCTGCAAGGAAGATGTCCGTTGCTCCGTTATCTGCAAGGGTGAATTTCACTGAAAGGATACCGCCCCTGGCAACAACCTCGCTCACAGAGGTTACTGTTTTTCCGCTCTCTGCCGCCACAGCGGGGGTGACAATTTTTCCGGTTTTAACTGCCGCAATGGCAGTTGCGGTAATCCCTGTGCCGCAGGCCAGGGTTTCATCCTCGACTCCCCGTTCATATGTACGGACGAAAAGTTTTCCTCCTTTAACACTGGCAAAATTAACGTTGACACCTGCAGGTGCATAGGCCTGGGACCAGCGCAGCTTCCTGCCATCGGTGACTACTCTGATATTGCTGATATCTTCTTTAAAGATCACCAGGTGGGGGACTCCGGTGTTCACAAGGATACCGTCCGGGACCTCTTTTATTTCCGAAACATCACTTATTGATATCTCGGTACGTCCCGGACCGTCAGGTCTGGCCGTATGCAGGCCGTCGCCTGCCATGAAAGTAAGGTCATGAAATCCCGTCATATGACTCATTGCAAAGTGGGATGCGCACCTGGCCCCGTTGCCGCACATCTCTCCAGCTGAACCGTCTGAGTTGTAGTAGAACATACGGAAATCACAAACGTCATTCTCTTCAATCAGTATAAGCCCGTCAGCACCGATGCTAAACCTCCTGTCACACAGTCTTTTGATAAGCTGGTTGTCAGAGTGGTCAATCAGTTTCGGGCTGTTCTTTACAATGATGAAGTCGTTGCCGGCGCCCTCATATTTGTTAAAGAGAATTTTCATACCGTTAAATTGAAGTTAATTCTGTTAAGATCACCCCCTCAATCTGTTAAAAAAGCGAAAATTTGCAGAACAAATCATGCCGGGCGTGGTTGTAAAGATATCAATCTTTCAGGCAGGCACGCAATTTGTTGAAAAGTGGCGAAACAGGAACAGAACAATTATAACATAAAAGAGCTATGAAAGGTAAAGGTTTGATAACTACGTTGCTTGTTGCCCTCTTCGGGGCGATTGCCGGACTTTTCATTTATACCCGCTTTCTTGACAGGGACAAGCTGGTGACAGGCAGTGAAAAGGAGAAGAAAATGATTGAGGAGAATGCAAGGTACACTTCTATGGTACCGCAGTCAGGGGTGAATGATTTCATATTTGCTGCGGAACAGACGGTGCACGCGGTTGTTCATGTCAAGACCAAGACGACAGTCAGCTCCTCATATTCAAATCCTCTGTATGAATTCTTCTATGGTCCTGGTGCAAGCCAGCCCAGGGAAGTCAGGGGTTTCGGATCAGGTGTGATTGTCACTGCTGACGGTTACATCGTGACCAACAATCATGTGATTGAAGAGGCTGACGAGGTGGATGTGACGCTGAATGACAAGCGCACTTTTGCTGCGGAGATAGTAGGGCGTGATCCGAGTACTGATATTGCGGTGCTCAAGATCAAGGCTACAGGGCTTCCTTATATCAGGTTCGGAAATTCCGATGCTATTCGATTGGGAGAGTGGGTTCTTGCCGTTGGCAATCCGTTCAATCTTACATCTACCGTTACGGCAGGCATAGTCAGTGCCAGGGGCCGTAGTCTCGGGCTGCTTGACAATCAGTACAGGATTGAGTCGTTCATACAGACTGATGCTGCCCTCAACCAGGGTAACAGCGGAGGTGCTCTTGTGAACGTCAGGGGAGAACTGATAGGCATCACCACTGCAATTATTTCGCCCAGCGGGGCTTATGCGGGCAACTCTTTCGCGGTACCATCGTCTATTGTTAAGAAGGTCTATGAGGATCTGAAGGAATTCGGGGAGGTACAGAGAGGTCTGATGGGGGTTAACATCACAGATGTGACTTCGGAGATAGCCGAAAGAGAGAACCTGAAGGAGGTCAGGGGAGTTTATCTGACCGGTGTGATTGAGGATGGAGCGGCAAAAGCGGCCGGACTGGAAGAGAAAGATGTGATAATCGCAATCAACGGTGAGTCGGTGGAGACAACAGCTGATCTGCAGGAAAAGGTCAGTCGTTACAGGCCCGGAGACAAGCTTGAAGTGACATATCTCAGGAAGGGCAAAGAGAGCAAGAAGAATGTCGTTCTGCGCAATATTGAGGGTGGAACCGGCGTTATAGCTCCCGGGGCACAGTCCTCATCAGTGTTTGGCGCCACATTCACGCCGCTCACTGCAGGCGAGAGAAGTCAGTATAAAATATCAGGTGGTGTAAAGATCACGACTATTACGGATGGACGGTTTCGCGACCTGGGTCTTTCTAAAGGGACGGTCATCGTGGACGTGAACGGGCAGAAGGTTAACAGCGGATCGGATATCCGCAGGGCAACCAGTGATGGGAAGAGTCTGACGTCAGTCGAAGGATTTACGCCGGACGGAACGTACTTCAAGTACCAAACCAGGAGGTAGTCTTGAGGTTGAATTATAAGAACCGGCAGATCAGGAGGTTGCCTGACTGCGCAATCCTCTGCCGGTTCTGAATGATTTATTTGTTTAATAACTGTAAAAGCAGTAAATTTGCGAAAATTTTTCCGAAGGGGTAAACATAATGAGACAACTTAAAATTACCAAATCCATAACCAACCGTGAGAGTGCGTCGTTGGACAAGTATCTGCAGGAGATTGGTAAAGAAGAGTTGATATCGGTTGAGGAAGAGGTAGAGTTAGCACAGAGAATCAAGAAGGGTGACAGGGCAGCTTTGGAGAAGCTCACGAAAGCCAATCTCCGTTTTGTTGTCTCAGTGGCCAAGCAATACCAGAATCAGGGGCTTAGTCTCCCGGACCTTATCAATGAGGGTAACCTTGGCCTTATCAAGGCTGCAGAAAAATTTGATGAAACCCGTGGTTTCAAATTCATATCATATGCTGTCTGGTGGATAAGGCAGTCGATTCTTCAGGCTCTGGCGGAGCAATCCAGGATTGTCAGGCTGCCTCTCAACCAGGTAGGTTCACTTAACAAGATCAACAAGGCCTTTGCCCGGTTCGAGCAGGAGAATGAGCGCACCCCCTCTCCGGAGGAGCTGGCTGAAGTGCTTGACCTTCCCAAGGAAAAGGTAGCAGACACGCTTAAGGTATCAGGCCGTCATGTGTCGGTTGACGCTCCTTTTGTGGAAGGTGAGGACAACAGCCTGCTGGATGTGCTTACCAACCTTGATTCACCGATAGCTGACAAGATGCTGATAGATGAGTCGCTCTCCAAGGAGATCGACCGTGCATTGGCAACACTTACTGAGCGTGAACGGGATATCATCCGTTATTTCTTTGGCATTGCATGCCAGGAGATGACGCTTGAAGAGATAGGGGAGAAGTTCGGTCTTACGCGGGAAAGGGTAAGGCAGATCAAAGAGAAGGCCATCCGCCGCCTGCGTCATACATCACGCAGCAAACTCCTGAAGGGATACCTGGGTTAGTATTCTCAGGCATAAGTAAACAGGGAGAGGGGTTGCAGACAGCACCCCTTTCTTATTTCACCTGACTGGTACCTTCAAATAAAATGAGCCCGGGGATACGGGCTCATTTGTTAGTCCGCTGTCGATGGCGGAACTGGGGGGAAGAACTGCTTCATAGTGATATGGCTGAAATGAGAAACAGAAGCATCATACCACGCGGTAAAAATAACAGAAACAGCTGTTGGATGAGCATCAAAGACCCGTCCAACTGACAGAACGTTTGGTGGAAACAACAAAACGGCAATTTAACCCAACAAAACCCTATTTTCCGGTAAATTTTCTTGCAAATTCGCACTTGTATGAGTCACCCAGATAGGCCTTCAGACCTTCAGAAAGGAGTATTTCGCCCTGTCTTGTGTACCCTGTGACATGGTCGAGATTGATCATATAAGAGTGATGCACCCTCATGAAATTCTGATCCTCCAGCAGCCCGTCAAAATGTTTGAGATTCTTGGAACTTACAACCTTCCTGTTGCCTGACAGGTGAAAATTCGTACAGTATCCATCCGCCTGGCACAAAATTATCTCATTGACTTTAAGTACCTCAAAGCCCTTGAGGTTTGGGATGATGAGGGTCGACTGCCTTGGTGAATTGCTCTTGAGATTGCTGAGGAGTGAGTTTATTATCTCGTTACTGATGCCACGAGGCTCAGCCGACCGGACTCTTGCAACTGCATCAATAAGCTCATCTATCTTAACAGGTTTCAGCAGGTAGTCGAGGGCGCTGAATCTGAAGGCCCTGATTGCATATTCAGAATAGGCGGTTATGAATATTATTTTAAAATAGATCTTCTCAAACAGGGAGAGCAGGTCAAAGCCATTTCCGTCCGGCATCTCGATGTCAAGGAAAACCAGGTCAGGGGATGTCTTCTGAATTGCTGCCAATGCTGTCCTGACTGATGATGCCTGTGCCACTATCTCAACATCCGGACAGAATTCGCCAAGGTAATTGGCTATTACGTCTCTGGCCAGTTTCTCGTCATCGATTATTACAGCCTTTATCATTTTTCCGGGGTCTGGTTTTTGTGTTAGTCTTTTTTTGTTAATATATCATGACGAGACGGGCATCTCTATCTCTACCCTGGTCCCGGTTTCTGAGTGCTCAGGGTAAAGATCGGTAATTGTAAGCCTGTAATTGCTTACCAACAGGTTATTAATGATTTTCAGCCTGTCAGTGGCCAGGGAGATCCCCTTTGAACGTCTTGGGAGGGATTTGTCTTTCATTGCTTCTGAGCGGGCTCTGCCGACGCCGTCATCCTCCACGGTACATACAAGGATTCCTTCCCGCATTCTGAGATCGATAAGAATATGGCCTTTACGTCCATCGAGGCCCATCACTCCATGCCAGATGGCATTTTCCACGAAGGGCTGTATAAGTCCCGGAGAGACCATAAAAGCTTCGGTTTGCAGTCCCTGCTGAATACTGATCTTATAGTCGAACTTGTCTCCAAACCTGAGGTGTTCTATCTTCAGGTAGTCTTCCAGGGCAACTAACTCAGCGCTTAGTTTTACAAAATCCTCATTCATGTTGTTCATGACAGTTCTGATCAGTTTGGAGAAATCAGCAATGTACCTGTTGGCTGAAAGACGGTCATTGTTTGAGATGAAAAAATTGATGCTGTTAAGGGCATTGAAGATGAAATGCGGGTTCATCTGTCCCCTGAGGGCCTGGTGGCGCAGCATGTCCCTCTTCTGGCTCTCCCTCTGGTATACTTGCCTTAAGATGATCCAACTTATCAGGGTGAGCAGCAGGAGGACGAGGAAAGGGATAATCACCCGGAAGGCTAAGGTCTCATGAAACCGGGGCTTGATCCGGATCACCAGGTTCTTCTTCACGCTCCATGAACCGTTTACATCCGTAGCCTCTATGTCAAGACTGTGCCATCCCGGGCGCAGGTTCGAAAAGTTGATGTTTCTGTCGGTGTGATCAGTGTAGTACCAGTTGTTTGATTCGCCTCCCAGCCTGTACCTGTACCTGATCATCTCGGGATGGCGGTATTCTGGTACCACAAACGAAAGATGAAAATTGTCATCTCCTTTGTCCAGCGTGACGGTGTCTGCCCTGTATGCCGGCACATTGAGAGCTCTCCTGATCGCGGAGACTTCCAGGTTCAGGACAATTATCTTACGGTCTGCTGTCCCTGCCTGTTCCTGAATGACTTCGGCAGGATCGAATTCAACCGCACCACCAACACCACCAAAAAGGAATTTTCCCTCTTCGGTTACCCATGAAGCATCTGAATTGAATTCGTGAATCATCAGTCCGTCGTTCTCCCCGAAAGTCCTGATCCGGCCATTTTTATGGTTAATAGCAGACAGCCCGTTATTGGTTGATACCCAGATGTTTCCTTGCTGGTCACGGATAAGGCTGTATGTTGTGTTATTTGAAAGGCCTGATGCGGTGGTGTAATAAGTCTTTTCCCCGGTGGAAGTTTCGTAACGGCACACACCTGATCCGAGCGTAGCCAGCCAGAGTATCCCTTCACTACCGTCACATATGTCTTCAATGTTTGTCATACCCCTGGCAATCCGTATTTGCTCTAGTTGCCCGGAGATCATATCGTACCTTATGAGGCAGCTGTGGCTGCATCCGGCCCAGAGGATGTTGTCCTGCCTGTGCAGGGTAAATATATTAATTGAGTCGTCCACTGAGAAGAGGCGTACTGATTTTCCGGAGGCAGGGTTATAGCTTACGATGCCTGCATCTGCAATCAGGATGTTTCCCTGGCCGTCATAGCACATTGTGTGTACCCAGCGGGCAGGGAAATGTTGTTCCATCCTGCCTGTTTGCAGATCATAACGCACCAGCTTCCAGAAATAATAACCAATCCAGAGTCCTCCGGTGTCAGGCAGAAACGATCTGGGATGCCATAAGTCAGTCTGTTCCTTTTCATTAAGTACGTTTATCTTTTCCTCATGTCCGTCGGGCCGGATCCTGATGAGGTAGTTCCTGTCCCTGGCAGCAAGCCACAGTCCTCCCTTTTCATCCCTGATGATGCCGAAAACATTGAGCTCACTCGAATTGAGAGGAAATGGATTGATATGCCTGAATTCAGAAGGTGTAAGAACGATCTTCACCACGCCGGCCGGTGTTCCTCCTTCAAAGCTTCGGGATATCCACAGCATTCCCGAATCATGAAAGAAATATTCAGTGGGAAGGGCACAGATGTTTCCGGGAATGGAAATCAGGGAGTCATTTCCAGGCTGATATACCTTCAGACCCGATTCATGGTTATAGAAGACCAGGGGTTTGTTGCCTTCAAAGGATATCTTTTGAAAACTGCCCCCGTACTCCCTGAAGACACCTGTCTCCCTGTCCAGTCTGAACAGTCCTGAAAGCGATGCAAGCCATGTGTTGCCCTCTTTGTCATTTACAATCCGAGCCTTGCCGGCATCGGTGAAAAAGGTGCCGATCCTGCCGGGGAGTCGCTCCAGCGGATATATAGCCTTGATTGCAGAAAAGTGTTCTCCGGTTGTACTGTCGAACCCTGTTTCAGCCTCAATTATGTCATGACCAACCATCCAGAGATTTCCATTATCCTGGAATTCAATTTGGTATCTGAATGGATGCATCTCGGGGATTTCAATGCTGCCTGCTCTCCAGGGATGAAAAACGGTCTCCTTTGTCTCCGGGTGGTACCTGAGGATTCCTTTCTGAAGCAGCAGCCACAGGTATCCGTCCGGGCCCTGTTTGAAATAAACCAGGTCATCCAGCAACACTCCTCCAAGGCTTCGCACGGTACCGAACTCTTCAGTAGCCCTGTCAAAGAGCGAAAGAATGACGTTATCCGTAGCAACCCAAAGGTTGTCCTCACTGTCCACGGCAATATGGCTTACTGAAAAATAGGGTATAGAGGTGCTGTCCGCAGGATCATGAAAATAGTTAACGAAATCGGTCCCGTCATAGCGTGTCAGTCCGTCCCAGGTGGCCATCCAGATGAAGCCGCTGCTGTCAGTAACAATTGTCCTGACATTGTCATGCCCTATCCCCGATTTGGAATTGTAGTATGTCAGAACATAGCCCTGACCGGACATGAGCTGGCTGAAGAGGGCTGCCAGCGCGGTAATGATGACAGGCCTTAATCTCCTGTAGTTAAGCAGCATAGGGTTGAGATGTAGGGCATAAGTACAAATTTAGCAAAAAGATGCGAATATGTTTCGGGCTGCAGGTTTAATAATAAATTGAATCCTTCTGACTGTGCTGCATGGCCCTATTTGTTATTTTTGCATTGAGACCTCAATATGGAATTCAGACTCATTTCAGAATTTTCTCCTACCGGTGATCAGCCGGAAGCAATACGTCAGCTGACAGACGGGTTGCAGCAGGGGGTGCCTTTCCAGACACTTCTCGGGGTGACCGGATCAGGTAAGACATTTACAATTGCCAATGTGATTGCGCAGCTCAACAGGCCGGTGCTTGTGCTGAGTCATAATAAAACACTGGCTGCCCAGCTCTACGGAGAGTTCCGCCAGTTTTTTCCCGAAAATGCGGTAGAGTACTTCGTCTCTTACTATGATTATTATCAGCCCGAGGCTTATCTTCCTGTTAGTGACACATATATTGAAAAGGACCTCTCTATAAATGACGAGATAGAGAAGCTTCGCCTAAGCGCCACTTCCTCCCTGCTCTCGGGCAGGAGGGACGTGATAGTTGTTTCTTCGGTATCATGTATCTACGGTATCGGCAATCCTGACGACTTCCGCTCCAACACCGTTCATGTGATAAAAGGAGCGAAAATCACCCGCACACATCTTCTGCGCAAGCTTGTTGACAGCCTCTACGCACGCAATGAGGTGGAGTTCACCAACGGCACCTTCAGGGTGCGGGGCGATACTGTGGATGTATACCCGGCCTATGCCGACCTTGCCCTCAGGATTATCTTCTTTGGTGACGAGATAGATGAGGTATCCACATTTGACCCGCTTAGCGGCGCTCATCTCGAAGATCTAGAAGAATATGTGATTTATCCTGCGAACCTTTTCGTGACGACGCGTGAACGGATCAACACTGCCGTGAGCCTGATACAGGATGATATGGTCTTGCAGGCCAGGCATTTCCGGGATACGGGCAGGCCGGAAGAGGCAAAGCGGATTGAGCAGAGGGTTCAGTATGACCTGGAGATGATCAAGGAGCTCGGCTACTGCAGCGGCATAGAAAACTATTCAAGGTATTTTGACGGCCGTGAGCCGGGGACAAGACCATTCTGCCTGGTGGACTGTTTCCCGAAGGATTTCATTACTGTAATTGATGAGAGCCATGCTACAATACCCCAGATAAGGGCAATGTACGGAGGTGACCATTCCCGGAAGCAGACGCTGGTGGAATACGGTTTCCGCCTCCCTGCTGCCCTTGACAACAGGCCTCTGCGGATTGAGGAGTTCGAGGCTCTGACCGGTCAGACAATATATATGAGCGCCACACCGGCCGATTATGAGATGGAGAAGAGTGAGGGTGTCTTTGTGGATCAGGTCATACGGCCGACGGGACTGCTGGATCCGCCGATAGAGGTCAGACCCAGCCGCAACCAGGTGGATGACCTTATGGAGGAGATCAGGAAACGCTCTGCTGCAGGGGAGAGGGTACTGGTGACTACCATGACCAAGAGAATGGCCGAGGAGCTGAATACATACCTGGGAAGGTTTGATATTAAATGCCGGTATATCCATTCTGACGTGGAGACGATAGAAAGGGTGGAAATACTTGAAGCACTCCGCTCCGGTGAGTTTGACGTGCTTGTTGGGGTGAACCTCCTGCGTGAAGGACTGGACCTTCCCGAGGTGTCACTTGTCGCTATACTGGATGCTGACAAGGAGGGTTTCCTCCGTTCAGGCAGGGCATTGACGCAGACTGCTGGCAGGGCTGCAAGGAATATAAACGGGCTCGTGGTAATGTATGCTGACAGAATTACGGGCGCAATGAAGGAGACAATAGACGAAACCAACAGGCGGCGCGCCAAACAGATGGACTACAATACCCGGATGGGTATCACACCCCGTCAGATTGTGAAGAAGGGAGGAACCATGCTGAAAGGGCTGAGTCGTAAGGGAGTGGAGGTGAAGGCCTACACCGGTCCGGAAAAGCTGGATGTGGCGGCTGACCCGGTGGTGAGATATATGTCGAAGGAGCAACTGGAAAAGGCCATGGAGAAGTCGCGCAAGGCGATGGAGAAGGCTGCAGCGGCACTCGATTTTATTGAGGCGGCACGCCTTCGCGATGAGATCGAGGGGATGAGGCGCCTGGCAGCCGGAAGGTGATAGTGTCACAACCGGGCAAGAAAATGGCTGCTCCTGCGTTTAGATTACAGGTTTGGGACTTTTGCCCGCAGACAATACGAAACAGGATATACTGAAATATATTAATGCAAAGAATACTAACGTTTTTGCTTTTTGTAGCAACACTTGCTGCAGGCTGTTCAAAGCTGCCTGATCCTGAACCTGTTGATAATCCGAGGGTGGTGATTCTGATGTACCACAGGATAAGCGCAGGCGAGGCCGGGAACCTTTATGAGCGCAGTGCCGGGGATTTTGAGAAGGATCTTGTTTATCTGAAACAGAACAGGATCAGGGTCATTGACTTTGACGACCTGGAAGCCATTGTCTCCGGTAGGGAGAAACTTACAACACATGCCGCAGTGATCACATTTGATGACGGTGACCATTCATGGTATACGGAGGCAATGCCGCTGCTGAAGAGGTACAGGATGAAGGCCACCTTCTTCCTCTGGGCATCGAAGATCGGCTCTGACTCCTTTCTCGGGTGGGATGAGGTGGAGATGATGAGCAGCTATTCATGGGACAGAGGGATCAGACCATTTTCCTTCGGCTCTCACACCATGTCTCACCAGTATCTGATGAATATGAAGGCTGCTCTTGGTGGCGGCGAGGCCTTCCAGACATACCTCGATGAGGAACTTGGCGGTTCAAAAGTTCTGATTGACAGGCATATTCACGGAACCGTTGAAACCCTGGCATTGCCTTACGGCGACGGAGCCGGCGATGCTGATATAATTACTGCAGCCCGGCGTCACGGATACCGGTTTATCAGGACCTCAGAACGCGATGTGACAGGAACACCCTCAACCGATCTCTTAAGGCTTCCCAGCCTGCCGCTGCTGAATGACACCGGACAGGAACTCATTGGTACATATCTTGGTATTTATTAACCTGAAATCCACGCTAACCTAAAAATAATATGAAGAAAATCAAAGATGCCGAATGCTGCCGTTTCCGGTCCCACCCCTGGCACGGGATCGATATTGGCAAAACTGCCCCGGACATGTAGCCTGAAGCATGGCTGAAGGTGCTGCCGGAACCTCATAACATCATTTGCGGAGGCGTGCTGGGATATTTTAATGCTTCCTGTGACGAACGGTCATATAAGTTGATAATCATGCTTTAGTTTTTGATTAAGAGTTGTAAACTTACTGCCGTTTGCTCTAATTTTGGTGAATAATTATTAGCTTCAGGTAATTAGCTTTTTAGATCGGGAAGAACTTTTATAATGGAAAAACTAACAGACTTAATCGTCGAAAAGACTTCAAAGACACCGCAGATAGAACTCAGGTACAGCATCGGCGAGATTTCACTTACAGGCAGATCGTTGCCTGAAAACGCATCGAGGATTTATGAACCGGTACTTACCTGGGTGAGCAATTATGTCATTCAGCCCCAGCCAGTGACAAACCTGAGGCTGAAAATTGAATATTTCAATACCTCCTCTTCACTCTGGATCAGCAAGATTGTGAAGACGCTGACACGGATAAACAATCCTGATTACAGGCTGATGGTGCATGTCTACATACCTCTCGAAGAGTATGATGACATGAAGCTGTCAGGTGATTTCAGGGAATCCTTCAACCCGTTCACTGAAATTTTGCAGGATTCAATACCTGAAGTAAGCCTGAAACTTTATGCCACAGACGATTCCTCGAAAGTAATCAGGGATGCCCTGGTGCTGTTATAGGAGCAGTTTTCATTTCATTGCCACGGGGGAAGCCGATAATCTAAAAATTTAATCACTTTTTATACCGGCTTAGTCAAAACTGATTATGTTTTGACAAGCGTCCCTGTTCTGGGCTTGAGATTCCCGTAGCCGTAAGTGAATCGCCTCTCCTGTGTGACGAACCGTTTTCCGGAAGGCTGAAATGTCCATTAAATGAGGAACTACGATTTGGAGACGATTGATTTGCCATGTAAATTTGAAATGAAAATCAAATCCGGAAAGAGATGAAGACGTACTATCAGATTTCATCGGATGCAACGGGTAAGGTACTCCTGCGGCGCAGAAAGATAGCCAAGGCGCTGCGCTGGTGGCTGAATGAACATGGATTCGACTATAAATATGTATTCTATACGGTATAACTTATTGTGTGGTGCTCTCCAGCCGGGGATTATCGCTGGATATAACAAAAAGGATAAGAGATCATGAAATTAGAAAGGCTCCTGATTCCGGCGTTATTAATCGTCCTTTCCTCCTGCGGCACCGCAAACAAGAAGACGGCTACCCAGCCGGAGGAAGACAAGCTGTATGTCACAAGGATGTACATCGGGGACTATGAAGACTTCAGACACACTGCCCCGGCCAGGTTTGGTGATCCTCACCTGATCTGGATCAAGACATCGCGTGACACTACCTTTGGCAAGATATCGGCTTACAGCAGGGAGTGTTCATTCCGCGAGGGAGACAGGCTTTACCTGCGTAGGAAGTATGTGACTCCCGGAGTCTATGGTTACTGGATGTACCAGATTGAGAATGATTCCTCTGTCTTTTACCGCATCAGTGAATACCAGAATGACAGGAAGATTCTTGTTCAGAGCTGGTACTGATATCTCCGGGGGCAGGTGATCTGCCCGGACGGGCAGCAGACTGTAGCGAAAGTGTGCTCTAAAACGGTTATTTAACAATCTGCCAGTCTGTCCTGGGTCTCGTGCAGCAGACTGGCTGTTATTTCAGTTTTTTCTGATAGCTGTCTCTGTAAATCCTGTTGATTCCGTTGGCCCTGACATTGCCTTTCTGAAACAGGGTATTCTTCATATCATTTGCAGAATCGCTGTAAGCCGGGCAGACGGTCTGGTTGCAGGAGGCAAGAAGGAGAATGGCCAGGGCGACTAAAATCAGTTTTTTCATTACCGCAAATTTAGGGAATCCGGAGGATATAAGCAATTTAAGTAAGGTACTTTGACGATAAAGCCGGGATTACTCTCCCGGCACTGTCGTGTGGGGATTGCGATCCCGGATGTTGGGTGACAAGAGCAGAAAAACCCGCAACGAGCGACGCTCGTTGCTGTTTTTTGCTTGC
>AMWB02161766.1_pt1 | contig 54166 bp, 48 predicted proteins | sample 200311 | NCBI WGS metagenome assembly AMWB02 (sample SAMN02737377, study PRJNA173069) | bioreactor metagenome | biome: anode biofilm in microbial fuel cells | place: USA: California | collected 2010-12-16 | reverse complement strand
TTTCTCCTTGTTCTCTTTCCCGACGACAATTCGGAACGCCTTTTCAGTGAACTTGCCGCCTGCCATACCTGCGGCATCTCCATGCCGCCGATCTCCACCCAGTTGTTCTCATTCAACAATCCGCAAGGGGCGTGTGAAGAGTGCGGCGGACTGGGCGTTAAACAGTTTTTTGATGCTTCGCTCGTTGTGCCCGATTCGGCGAAATCCATCAGCGAGGGGGCGATTGCTCCCTGGGGATGGCGTAATGAAGAGTCGTATGCCGGCCATATGCTCGAATCCGTGGCCAAACATTATGGCGTTTCCCTGACAACACCTTTTGCCAAATTATCTCAAAAGATTCAGGATATATTCCTCTACGGCTCAGGTAAAGAGGAGATACAGTTCCACTATCGCAATGGTCGCCGCAGCATGTCCGCGGTGAAACAGTTTGAGGGGGTGATTCCCCAGCTGGATCGTCGATTTCACGAGACTCAATCGCCGATGGTTCGCGACGAACTGGCGAAATATATGAACGAGCAGCAATGTCCTCGCTGTCTGGGGGCGCGACTCAAGCCTGAGGCACTGGCGGTGCATGTTGGTAAATGGTCGATATATGCGCTGACCTGTCTGCCGATTGAAACGATTCTTGCGGAATTGCCGCAGCTGCCCTTCACCGAGAGGGAAAAAAAGATCGGCCAGTCAATCTTAAAAGAAATTATCGACCGTCTCTCTTTTCTTTGTGATGTGGGGCTGGGCTATCTGTCTCTTGAGAGACGGGCGGGTACCCTGTCAGGCGGCGAGGCCCAGCGGATTCGTCTTGCATCGCAGATTGGTTCGCGTCTGGCCGGAGTACTCTATATTTTAGACGAGCCGAGTATCGGGCTGCATCAACGCGACAACCAGAAACTGATCAATACCTTGCTTGAATTGCGTGATTTAGGCAATAGCGTGATCGTCGTCGAACATGACACCGATACCATTCTGGCCGCGGATCATGTGCTGGATATGGGGCCAGGGGCTGGAATTCATGGCGGACACATTGTCTACAGCGGGGATGTTCAGGGTCTGCTGAAAAATGAGGTTTCTGCCACAGGTGCTTATCTTTCTGGTCGAATCGAGATTAAAAAACCGGACAAGAGAAGAAAGATACGCCTCGGTGCAAAAAATTGTCTTAAGCTTGAAAATTGCAGCATTAACAACCTGAAAAAGATTAGCGCCTCGTTTCCATTGCAGGCAATGACCTGTGTAACCGGAGTATCTGGTTCAGGAAAAAGTTCTTTGGTTATCGAAACGCTGTTCAGTCTGGCTAAGACAGGCTTAAGTAAAAGGCTTGCCGGTTTCAGTCAGGACGGTACGGTTTTGACGGGTCTTGATCTTATTGATAAAATAATCGATATCGATCAAAGCCCGATCGGCAGGACTCCTCGTTCCAACCCGGCAACGTACACCGGAGTTTTCACCCCGATCCGGGACCTCTTCTCCCGCCTGCCGGAGTCGAGGTCACGGGGATACAAGCCCGGTCGCTTCAGTTTTAATATCAAAGGCGGCAGGTGTGAGGCCTGTGAGGGGGAGGGAGTCAACAAGATCGCCATGCATTTTCTGCCAGATATATATGTCGAGTGTGAAACATGCAGAGGACGGCGGTATAACAGCGAAACCCTGGAAATAAAATACCGGGATAAAACTATCCAGGAAGTGCTGGCAATGACGGTGGAGGAGGCACTCGATTTTTTCCAGAATGTACCCTCCGTCAAACATAAGCTCCAGACACTCTATGATGTGGGACTGACCTATATCTCACTGGGGCAATCGTCGGTTACACTCTCCGGCGGCGAGGCGCAACGGGTCAAGCTGGCCAAGGAACTGTCCAGCCGAAGCAGCGGGAAAACATTGTATATCCTCGATGAACCGACCACCGGCCTGCATCCGGCAGATATCCAGCACCTGCTCAATGTTCTGAATATCCTCGTCGACCAGGGCAATACGGTTATTGTCATCGAACATAATCTTGATGTGATTAAAACTGCCGATTGGATAATAGACGTTGGTCCAGAGGGCGGTGAAAGCGGCGGCACCATTGTGGCGGTTGGTTCGCCGGAAGATTTAATTGAAGTTAAAGAATCCTACACCGGGCATTTCCTCAAACAGGTTTTGCTCTAATTGACGAAAAACAGGCGCAGAAGACTTGCCTCAATAGTCTAAGTACGGTCTAATATACCTTGAGGTACAAAGTGCTCGTGACAAGCAAGTGTGAGCTCAGAGATGGCTTCAAGTCAATCTCCTTTTAGACCATTCCCATATCAACAATATCGAGGAGTATCATGGTAGAAAACGCAGAAAAAGAAAATGCAGAAAAACCACAATTCAGAATGCAGAAAATGTATATCAAAGATCTGTCATTTGAAAACCCGAACGCTCCGCAGGTATTTACTGATCGGCAGAAAACGGATCCGTCGGTTGAGGTAAATCTCCAGCTCAACAATAAACAGATAGATGCCGAGCACTGGGAAATCAGTCTCCATATTACATCCAAAGTATCCTCAAAAGAGGACAGCAAGGTGCTGTTTATTCTTGAGATAGAGCATGCTGCCGTGTTCATGCTGAAAAATATTCCCAATGAACATATGGCTATGTTGCTCGGGGTAGACTGTCCTACGCTGCTGTTTCCGTTTACCAGACAGATTGTCAGCCAGGTCTCGATAGACGGTGGTTTTGTACCGTTTTTGATGGAACCGGTCAACTTTATGGGTCTTTTTCAGAATGCCCAGAAGAAAAAAGAAGAAGCGAAAAATTAATCAGAATATTTCGCAATAAAAAAGGGGATGTCGGCATAACGCCAACATCCCCTTTTTTATGTAAGTTGTCGAGTAGAGCAGCGTAATTAGAGACCGTAGGCAACGAAATGATCAACGAGAGTTGTCACGCTTTTGTCAATGGCTGTGTCAAAAAGAGTGTCATACTGATTGTCGGCAACTACCGATTCCGGTGAAACCTGGACTTTTATACTATTCGTCCAGATGACATTGCCGGTGGCTGCTTCCTGCACCCACATGCGTATCTTTACCATGCCCTCACCATCAATCGGTCCCTCGCCATAGGTGAGATCGGCGTTGCGAGAAGCATCTCCCTTATCATAGGAATCTGAGCTGGCGTAGCCGAAAACGGCCCGGCCGGTGCTCCCGAATATAACGGGCAGAAAGCCTCTTCTGTTGGGTGCCCAGGAGGTTCCCTGTCTGGTTTTAAATTCGAGAATCCGGCCTCGGACTATATAATCGGCTTTAAATTGCCGGCCAATCTGGCTGACGGTTTGAGCATCAAGTCTGTGGGTGCCAGAGGAGTCACCGGCAATTTGTGCGTTGTCGTTTTCGGCTTGGACCATATATGTTCGCAGTTCAGCCTTCATTGCATCGGACCAGTCGTTGGTAAGTTCTACGGCAAGCGAACTCTTATTGGCACTGATGACATTTTCACTGACCAGATAGTCATAGACATCGTCCTGGACGGGGAGGCTAAATCCATTGACGATGAGGCGGTCAGTCAAGGCTTCCGTGACAAGCATATTCCTTCTTTGGGCAGAAGCTATATTTCCCTCGGAGTAATCGGCGAAAGGAAGAATTACGATGCTTTTTCCCTGGCCGACGGCACTGGCGGACGGCCCTTCGGCTACGTTCAGTGTTTCGACAACAACTTGTCCTTTTCCGCATCCAGCTAAAAATAATGCTAAAATTCCGATGACGAGATATTTCAGCCTGTCCATATTTGATCTCCCTACTGAAAAAATAGATTCATATTTGAAAAAATTAAATGATGCGTGGTTTTAACAGAATTATCAACTCACGTTTTTTGCTCGTTTTTTCTTCATATCCGAAGAGGTACTTGAAAAAGGGGATTTTGCTGGTACCCGGTATAAAGGTACTGCTGTTGTCTGTTGAGTTAGAAATTAATCCGCCAATTACCAGCATGTCGTTATTTTTGACTTTAACAGTGGTACTCATTTCTCGAACATTAATTATTGGGAGCCCAACTTCGCCCAAGCCGATTGTTCGGTATTCTATCGGTTCGACCAATTCAGATGTAACTGGAACGAGATTGAGGATGACTTCATTATCGTCAAGAATGTTTGCAGTTAAGGCCAGGCCTACTCCAGAGAGCGCCCGGGCGGTATCCGCTGTATACGTTACTGTTCCGGTAGTACCATCCGTATCTGATGTGATCTTATCAATATAGGTAACGTTGCGGCCAACAGTCATCAGAGCCGGCTGTCCATTGAGCACACTTATTTTGGGGTTGGATAGTATATTAGCCTGTCCTTGTTCGTTGACGGCATGAAGAAATGAATCGAAAGTGAATGCTGCCAGTGAAATTGCTCCACTGAAATTTCTACTAAGACCATCGGTAATGACGGTTGCTGCTGTCGTCAGGTCGTCTGTAGTGTTTTTTGAATACGTTTTTCCACCCGAGAATTGGGCTCCGTTAACGGAAAGACTGTTCAGGATCATGTTCCAGTCGAGACCTACTGCCGAATGGTCATCCAATTGTACTTCAATAATTTTTGCTTCAATAGCTATCTGCTTATACAACTCCTTCTTTAAGGTTTTGAAATACACCTCAAGTTTTTCAAGCAGGGGACGTGGGGCGGTTACCGTGATCAACCCGACAGGTTTGTCGATAAAATAAGAATTTCCACCTGATGACCGTCGAAAGGTAGCGTCGGCTATCTGTTGATTATTGGTCGAATCAGTTTGGGAAGTATTTTTGGTTAAGTTTGCAAAATTTTCATCTTGCTTGATTTTTGCAGCTTTCTCGGATCCTTGGATTGAAGTAGTATTTATCTCTTCTGTTGTCCAGATGTTGAGAATAGCGTTCAGGTTATTTTCAATACTGTTCCAGGTATTAAACTCAATGCCACCGGGCTTGCCGTCTTTATGTTGATTGACTGAAACGCCGTCTGTTGCTAATGAAATTTCTCCGGCAACGTTGGTTTTACCGCCTTCACCGCCTGATCCACCTAATACATCGCCTCCTGTATTTGTTTTATATGCCTGTTTGATAAATGGCATGGCAATATGAAATTGGCGTGTTTCTTTATATTTTACAATGATAGTCGACCCCTGCATCTCGTGGTAATAATCAACCTGCCTGAGCATGTTGTCGAGGGCGCTGTAAAAATCGTCATTGGCACTGATGTTGACATCTACCAGTACATTTTTATCGACATCGCTGGCCCAGGAAACATTCATGTTCTTCAGTGACGCCAAACGTTTGATGATATCCCAAAGAGGCTGTGGTCCACGGGTGGAAGTGATCCGGGCACCAACTTTCAGCTTGCTTTCTTCGGCAATTGTGATGTCTTCTTTTTCGTCCTTGTCAACCACATAGGATGCCGCCTGATATCTGACAGGCAGACTTGCAGGCACGGCAGGTGCAATGGTCTTCGCGGGCTGAGTGGCCTGTTGCGCGGTTTCCTGCGCCATGCCGGTGCTCTGGTCTTGTGGTCGGGTGTCGCTGGCGCAAGAGCTGAGGAGCAATGAAAGTAGCAAGAGGCTACTGAGGAGAAAACAATATTTTAGGTACTTCATAAAAACCTCTTGGACTGAGAATTTTAAGAGAGAATCAGATTCCACTGTATTTTTAATTAAGATCTTTAGCAGCCAGGCGACCTTCGATATATTGCTTCAGATCAGAACGCATTGGAAAACCGGAAGCGAGTATCGCCCGATATTGCCGGGTAGCATCCTTCGATCTCGTCAGTTTATCTAAAACTCTGGCTTTGGACACCATCGTGTCGAGGGTCTCTCCGTAATAGGAATGGTATTTGTCGAGCAGCTTGAGAGCCGCTTCGTTCTGGCCATAATTTTCACTGAATGCGGCAAAGCTCAGGAGTGCTTCCTTCATTGGTGGTGAGTTGCTGATGCTTTGCGTGAAGTATTCTTTCGCCTCAGGAATTCTCTGCATGTTGGCAGAGCCGATTGCAGCATACAGAGCTGCATTTGTATTTTTTGGGTCATGCTTTAAGCTTTCTTTGGCGTAGTAGACGGCCTTGGCGTTCATGCCCAGATTGACCAGGTAAAGGGTCGCAAGCCTGTTGGTAATCTTGGCATTATCCGGCCAGAGCTCAAAAGCTTTACCATAGAGCGCGGCTGCCTGGTCAAATTCTTTTTTTGCCTCAAGATTCTGGGCTTTGGCCATGAACTCCTTAGCCTGCATGATCTCGTCTGACTGAGTGGCCGTTTTTTCAATAACCAGCGCTTCCTGTTCAATGACTTTAATGTCAGCCTCGAAAGCGAGATTGTCTTCTGCACGAGTCGGCCAGACAAAGGCTTTTTTGCTTGGGTAGATGACGATGGTATTAAAACGTTCTTCTTTTTTCAGATCCATCAGGTTGAGAATGATGTCCAGCGCAAAATCCCAGGGCACATCGGTCAGTGCAAGAGTAAGTACCCCTTTAACGTCTTCATCGACGATTATATTCAGGTCGGTTATCTGCCTGAACAGACGGAAGACATTGTGAATATCAATTTTATAGAAATCGACACTGATCCGCTGTTTTTTGTATCCGGAAAAAGAGAAGTCTTCTTTTAGAGCTGAGATTTTTTTGGCAGCAGCTCCTGTGACTTTCTTGTTTGGCACCTGATTGAGTAATTGTTCCGACGAACCGATGAGCTTATCAAGAGTACTGTCAGCAGGTGCAGCAGCCCTGGGCTTTGCTGCTTCACCGGTTGATGCACTTGCCGATTGCGCAGGGGTTTTATTCTGTGCTGCCGGAAAGAACTTAATCAGCAGGTCGTTTCCTGCTTTCTCAACCGTGTAATTATGGCTGTCGGCCAAGGAAAATTCAAACCGCATATGCGGTGGAACCTGCTCTTTGGCGTCGGATACGGTAACGGTGGCAATATTGTTTTTCGGAAGTTGTGCTTTTTCCGCAGAGAGAGTCTTGCTGTAAAACGCTCCGGCCACATCAACGACAACCCGGAATGGCGCAAATCGTTCAGTTACATTATATACTGGTGGCGATGTGCCGGTAATAGTGTAACTGACCGTATTGTCGGCCATTGAAACTGCAATATCGGCTATTTCGTAGGAAACATCTGCTTCAGACCGTGCTCTCTCTGTCTGAAATACGAACAAGATGCAAAATGCGATGAAAACAGCCGGTTTTATTTTTTCTAGCCATTTAAGCATTTTCTATTCTTCTCCCTCTTTCTTAAGTGTCATCACAACCTTCGTGATGAGTTCCTTTCCTGCTCGTGTTACGGCAGTCTCTTCAATAATTACAGCATTCGGGTCTATTTGTTTGACGACACCCCGTCTGCCAATCTTCGTACCTTTAAGGAGGACATATCCCTTACCGGTAAAATCCTCAACCATGGCGACACTGCCAGCGTCTTTCCTGAGTGTTGCTACCAGGGTAAGCTGCCCAGGTTCGAAAAGCTGCATTCCCGTGAGGGGTTCGTTGTCCTCGATAATTTCGTTCATATCGACAGACGATGTTGCGGCTTTTTCGGAAATAAACGGAACAAAAGGATCCGCTCTGTTTTCCAATTGGTATTCAAATGGTGCACCAAGTCCAGCCGCTACAACCGGAGGTGATGTCGCCGCGGCATTTTCTGTTGCGAAGGCGGGAGTCAGCGTGCATATCACGCTGCCAGTACATAAAAGGGCGCAGAGCACTTTTCTTCTGAAAACGCTTCGTAAATAGGTAGATTGTGGATGATCAATTAAACACATCATGGGTTTCACTTTTTGGGTGGTTTGGGGAGTTCAACGTTGGTGAAACGGTAGGTAACCAGTTGGCAATCCGAGTTGAGCAGCATTTCTCCAGCTTCCTTTTTGGGAGAACTCATTTTCACATTGGTGACTGATACTATCCGTGCAAGTTTACTGACCTGATCAAAAAAGTAGCCCATATTGTGATATGGTCCTCTGACATTGATCGTCACAGGAATTTCCGCATAAAAATCTTTTGGAATGTCGGCAAGTGGTCTAAATGTCAAGAAATCGAGCCCGGCATTTCGTCCTAATGCAGAAATATCTTTAAGAAGTTTCGGAATTTCCTTATCTTTAGGCAGCAGGATCGACATTGTTAAAAACTGAGCTTCCGCCTCATCCAGTTCTTTCTGAAATTTGGCAAGATTCGATGCTTTTGCTTTAACTTCCCTGACCTGCTGGGCAAGCGACGTTTTCTGCTGACTGAGATTCTGTATTTTTTCGGCTTTTTGCTGATAATATGCAAAATAGAAAATTATCAGCGGAATAAGAATTATGCCTACCGTAATGCCCAGTTTTATTCTTGGTGCAAGCGGTATGTATTTCTCGTCAATAAAAGTTGCAAGTGCTGCGTTGTTCGTTTTCATACGCTCATTTCGGGGAAGTATTATCGAACGTTATTTCGTATCTGTAGCTGCAGGCGCCTGTTTTTCCGGCTGACCGACAATGCAATTCAATTCAAAACTTTTAAGGTTTCTCCCTGAGACTATCTTCAGGGAGGAACTTGCCAGCGTAACATCCTGCACAAAAGGAGACTCTTTAAGGTTGTCCATAAACTGGGCGATGGTCTGGTTGTCGAGTGCCACGCCGGATAACCGCAGCGATGAGGTCTGCTGCTGGAGGGATTCAAGCCACATCCGCTGGTTATCAACGCGATTGGCCACTTCATCGAGAACGCGAACCGTCAGAGAAGAGTCTGTTTTCAGTTTCTGTATTATTTCAGTTCTCCTGACCAGCTCTGCCCGCTCTTTTTTTAGTTTTTCAATTTTCTGCAGAGTCGGGGTGTAGGAGTCCTTTTCCTTTTGCAGCGATGCTATGTCTGCTTGATAGTTACTGATTTTGTTTGCCTGCAGAGCTCCGGTAATTCCTAAAACAGCAAGAACCAGGAGAAACAAGAAGAACATGCCAAAAAGCTGTTTTCTTGCTTTGGCTCTTTTTTTAAGTTGCCGAACCGGCAGCAGGTTGATTTTAAGCATACTGAACCCTTGACAATTTAAGTAATTATATAACAGAGGGCCTGAGGGCTATTCCGGCAGCAATAGCCATCTCCGGTCCAATATTAGCGAGGTAATCGGGGTCAATCTTGTTACTGTTCGACGTCATCTTCAAAAATGGATTGAAAAGCTCAACTTTTAATTCGGTTTCCTGGGCAAGAAATTCTATCAGACCGGAAACTTTTGCTCCGCCACCGCTCAAAATCAGTTTCTTAAGCGGCTGATCAGGATGATTGGCATGGTATAAGTCTATGGCTTTTTTGATTTCAAGAATCCACTGAGTGCAGGTCGTTGAAAAAATTTCTTCAATCTCCTCCCGTTTTTCTTCGCTTTGTATGGAACCTAGTTTAAGGGCTTCAGCTTCCTCAAATTCAATATCAAATACATTTTGGATCTGTTCGGTTAATTGTCTGGAGCCGACAATTATATCCCTCGCTACTACCGATATTCCCTGGGAAAGGATATTGATGCTCATCTTCGAGGCACCGATATCAACTAAGGCCACATTCTCGTTTTTTTGATAGTTGTATTCGTAGGTGTTTTCGAGCGCGAATCCGTCTACATCAACAATCACCGGATTAAGATTGAGGCCGTGGAGCATATCGAGATAGTCGTCGACGATCTCTTTTTTGGCAGCGACCAGCATGACTTCCGTTCTGTCGGTATCCTGGTGGCCTGTTTTAAGGTCCTGAAAATCGAGATAAACATCTTCGATATCAAATGGGATGTACTGCTCAGCCTCAGCCATTATATGTTCTTCCAGCTGAGCTTCTTCCATAACAGTTAAATTAACCTTTTTAACAATGACCGAATAGCCTGAAATAGAAAATCCAACTTTTTTATTTTTGATCTTTAGATTTTGAAAAAGACCGGCAATGGCTTTGCTGACGATCTCAGGGTCGTTGAGAGTCCCGTCCTCAACCGCGCCTTCCGGGAGAACAGCGCTGCCGAGGGTCAGAATCGTATAGCCGCCTGACGTTTGTTTCAGCTGACAAACCTTGACGGCATGAGATCCGATGTCAAGACCAACGACCAGTTCATTGTGAGATAGAAACGGCAAATTCATGGCAGACAAAAAGGAAGAAATTGATATAAACGGCAAAATAAATTCGGCCGAGCTTGTACTAAAAATACATACTTTTCGTGTACATAAGGACATTAGGTCACAGAAAAAAAAATTTGTCAAGTAAAAGAACATTTGTTAATTTTGAAATAACCCTAATTAAAGGATGAGCAAATGAGTCTTTGAGATTAAGGCTGTATCTGTTGTACAATACAGGCTCGCAAGAGATCATGAGTGTGAAACGGGTTATCATGGAGTTGCTTTTCAGGCAGCTTGTTTTTGTTCTTCTACCCATACGAACTGGCTTGTAATTTGTTTGTATTTCAAGTAGTTTTGCGTAGCAATTTGCACTACGTTCATAAACCATCCAAATGAGGTTGACTTTGTCCAGAATAGGGAAAAATAAATCTATTTTCAGGGAATATTTTGAGGCGATCTGTGTCGCAATTCTCCTGGCACTCTTTATCCGAACTTTTGTTGTTCAGGCATTTAAAATACCATCGGGATCGATGTTGCCTACCCTTCAGATTGGCGATCATCTGCTTGTCAATAAATTTATCTATGGCGTCAGAATGCCCTTCACCGGGAAGATTCTCGTGCCGATTAAGCACCCGAAGTATGGTGATGTCGTGGTGTTTCGTTTTCCCAAGGACCGCTCTGTCGATTATATTAAAAGAGTTATCGGTACACCTGGCGATACAGTTGAGATAAAAGACAAGAAGGTTTTTATAAACGGCAAGCCAGTTGAAAACAGTCATGCCCATTTCAGCTCAAATGTCGTCCTTGACGCCAAAGCCAGTCCGAGAGATAATCTCGGCCCGATTCTGGTTCCCGATGATCATCTTTTTGTGATGGGCGATAACCGGGATAACAGCTACGACAGCCGGTTCTGGGGTTTTGTTGATCAGCGGGACGTTCTTGGCAAAGCATTTATTCTTTATTGGTCGTGGGATATTGACAAACCGTTGCTGTCTGTCGATCGTTTCACCTCGATCAGGTTCAGCCGGCTGGGCAATCTCATCCACTGAAGGTGCGTGGAGTGGCCAGCAGGGAGCAGGGAAGTGAGCGCACAACTCGTATCGCCTGCGGATTGACCTCGGCCTGATAGGCAAGAACCATGACTCCGGCAGCCGCGGCCTGCTGCAGCGCCCTGGCATACATGGCATCTATGTGTGAGGCAGGGCGGAAACGGTCCGCGTCCATTCGTTGAACAAGAAAGAAAATGCAGGCTTTTCGTCCCTCCTGCGACAGTCGTATAAGCTCATGGAGATGTTTTGTTCCTCTTACTGTCACTGCATCGGGAAACATGGCCCATCGCTTAACCGCCAGAGAGCAGTTCTTTACCTCAATAAAGGTCGAATCCTCTCCATGCATTACCTGCAGGTCAAGCCGGGTGTGGTCGGAAGTCCTGACTTCGGTCCTGATCATTTTTATATCCTGAAACTCGGCAATCCGTCCTTTTATCAGAGACTCCGCCACCAATTTATTGGTCTGTGCAGTATTGACGCCCACCCAGGTTGAATTATCCTTAACCATTTCCAGAGTGAATGGGTATTTTCTTTTTGGATTATCCGATCGGGAAAGACAGACCTGACTGTCCGGGGCCGAGCAGGAGAGCATGGTGCCGGTGTTGGGGCAATGCGCCGTGATGATTTCGCCGGTCTCCAGGCGCACATCCGCCAGGAAACGTTTATATCTTTTTATGAGGATGCCCTGCACCAGAGGGGACGTGAATTGCATGGGGATTCGCCTGGTTTATAACATGTTAAGGTTGCGTATCAGCAGCGTTAGTGCTACATATTTGTAGAGAATGCGTCGTTGTAAAAAGAAGGTATTTGGGTTCCAATCTACTAAGATAGAGGAGGCATAGCTATGAAATTAGGCATCAACGGCTTGGGAAGAATTGGAAAACTTTCAATCTGGCACCACGTTTCACGAAAACATTTTTCAGGAATTGTCGCCAATATAGGTCGCGAAGTCGGATGTGGGCTGGAGGATCTTGCCGCGATGCTTGAAAGAGATTCCACATATGGCCGCTTGGGGAGCTATCTGCATGGTCATAAATGCCCTCGGGTCATCGAAGAATTAAATGAAGAAAAAGGGACAATGCTGGTCAACGGGGTTCCGGTCACTATTTTGCGTGCCACCCGTAATCCGGGCGAAATTGCCTGGCAGGACCAGGGTGTCCGCCTGGTGGTCGATACTACGGGTGTTTTTACCGATCCCACTGCCGATGCCGATGCCGCAAAAGGTGCCCTCCGGGGGCATATGCAGGCTGGCGCGGAGAAAGTGATTCTTTCTGCTCCCTTTAAGATTAAGTCCAAGGGATTGGATATGCCGAACGATGCCATTACCACGATAATGGGCATCAACGAAGAAGTGTATAATCCCGGCAAACACTCTCTCATCTCTGCGGCTTCCTGCACGACGACCTGTCTCTCCTATATGATTAAGCCGCTCATGGAAAAAATCGGGGCGGATAAAATTCTCAGTGCCTCAATGGTAACCGTCCATGCCGCAACAGGAAGTCAGCAGGTACTTGATCGACTGCCCAAAGCCGGGGCCGTTGATTTAAGGAAAAACCGCTCTATTTTGAACAACATTATTCTGACCACTACCGGTGCTGCCAAGGCGCTCTCGCTGGTGATCCCGGAAATGGCATCCATCGGATTCATGGCCGAATCGGTGCGTATCCCTACTTCCTCAGGTTCACTGATCATTTTAGTGCTCAACCTGCAGGATGATCTAGAGAGTCCGATAAAACGTAATGACATAAATAACATATATAAAGATTACGCAGCGCATAACAACTACCTGCTCTTTTCTGAAAATCAAAACGTATCGTCGGACATCCTCGGTTCCCCGGCGGCGGCTGCGGTGATTGAAGGGAAGGAGACGCATACCCGAACCGCCAATATTCAGGTCAACCTTGCCAAGGTCAAGGCGGAAAGTCTGGCGGCCGGTGCTGATCCTATCCTCAACGTGCCGGTAACCCAGGCCGTTGTCTATGGCTGGTACGACAACGAGCTGGGGAGTTATACCAATATGCTCGGCGATCTGACCGTACAGATCAGCGAGGGGATGTTTTAAGAAAAATTGATTACAGTACGATCGATGGTCAAAGCTGACCTTGGAGAAGTTTCGGCAATTGAACGTGAAACACTTTCGCCATGGTCGGCTGAATCCATTGCCCAGGAGTTGGAGATAGCTGAAGCAATTCAGATTGTAGCTGAGGCGCCAGATGGACAAATTATGGGCTGGTGTGCCTGCAGAATCATATGCCCTGAGGCCGAGCTGTTAAAAATAGCAGTTAAAGAAATCGACAGGCAGCGAGGTATTGGTTGTTTGCTGGTTGAAAATCTTGTGGATGCGTTACAAAAAAAAGAAATCAGCAGCCTTTTCCTGGAAGTTCGATCCAGTAATGGTATTGCCTTGAAGTTTTATGATAAACATAAATTCCTGCACGTTGGATCGAGACCGGGGTACTATACCGATCCACCTGACAGGGCAATGATTCTTAAAAAGAATCTGTCTTCGTAAGTCTCATCCCGTTATATGGGTAATAGGCAGGTACTCCAGGAAAACATTTCTAAGGTACTAAAAAATTCAATCGTGGAGAGAGGTGTGCAATGAAATCTGTTCGGGATCTTCATTTACAGGGAAAGCGTGTGTTGCTTCGCGCTGATTTCAATGTACCGATGGATGAGCACGGGCAAATCACCGATGACATCCGGATTCGTATGGTACTGCCGACTATCCGCCATATCCTGCAGGCAAAGGGGCGATTGGTTATATGCTCGCATATGGGACGACCGAAAGGTAAGCGGGTCGAAGATTTCAGTCTGGCCCCGGTGGCCCTGCATCTTGAGTCGCTCCTTGGCGTAAAAGTGACTCTGGCTCCTGACTGTATAGGCGAAGAAGTTGAAAAGATGGTGCAAAAGATGGCAGACGGTGAGATTGTCCTTTTGGAAAATCTGCGGTTTCATGCGGGCGAAACGGAAAATGACCCGACCTTCTCCGGGCAGCTGGCCCGGCTTGCCGATGTCTATGTCAATGATGCATTTGCCGTTTCTCATCGCGCCCATGCCTCGGTCGTGGGTGTAGTCGAACGGGTGGCCGAAAAGGCCGCGGGGGTCCTGCTGCAGACGGAGATGGATTATTTCCACAAATCAATGGATGAACCGACAAGGCCGTTGGTTGCAGTTATCGGCGGAGCTAAGGTTTCCTCCAAATTAGGCGCGCTGCAGAACATGCTGGGCAAGGTCGATCGGATGATTATCGGCGGAGCAATGGCCAATACCTTTTTAAAAGGTATGGGCTTTGATGTCGGGGCTTCCAAGGTTGAAGACGATTTACTCGACAACGCCAGGCAGTTTGTGAAGGCCGCAGAAGCAAAAGGGTTGAAGCTTTATTTCCCGGTTGATTTTGTGGTTGCCGACAGGTTCGCAGCCGATGCGATAACGAAAAATGTCACATTCAGGGATATTCCTTCCGGCTGGATGGCCCTTGATATCGGTCCTGCGTCGGTAATATTGTTTCAGGAAGCTCTTCTGGATGCGAAAACTATTATCTGGAACGGCCCGATGGGCGCATTTGAAATAGATGCCTTCGCCAGGGGCACGATGGCGATGTGTCAAAGCGTGGCCTCGGCCCATGCGCTGTCGATTGTTGGTGGTGGTGATTCCAATGCGGCGGTAAAAAAATCCGGCGAAGAAAAAAATATTTCTTATATGTCTACTGGTGGCGGGGCCTTTCTTGAACTGATGGAAGGGAAAATTCTGCCGGGCGTGGCTGCCCTTGGCTAGTGAAACTCATAATTATCTGGAGAGACAGATGGGAAAAAGAAAAGCGTTAATAGCCGGTAACTGGAAAATGCATAACACCGTCATCGAGGGCTGCCATTTGGCGGCAGATATCTCGCGGCAGTGTTCCGATCTCACTGACCGGGATGTAATGGTTTTTCCTCCGGCGACCATCTTGAGTGAGGTCTGTCATATCGTAAAAGACGGCCCGATCGTCGTCGGATGCCAGAATGTCTGCTGGGAGGATCGAGGTGCATTTACCGGTGAGATCTCGCCAGTTATGGTGAAAGATGCAGGGGGCAGGGCGGCTCTTGCCGGACACTCTGAGCGACGCCAGATCTTTGGCGAAACTGATGATCTGATCAATAAGCGCCTTAAAGGCGGTCTTTTTTTCGGCCTGCAGATGATTCTCTGCATTGGTGAGACCTTGGCTGAAAGAGAGGACGGGCGAACCTTTGCCATTCTGGAAGAGCAATTAAGGAAAGGGTTGGCCGGGGTGAGTGCCGCAGATATGGCTCAGGTGGTTGTCGCCTATGAGCCGGTTTGGGCAATAGGCACCGGAAAAACGGCCAGCAAAGAGCAGGCGCAGGAGGCCCATGCTTTCATCAGAGGAATACTTGAACAAATTTTTGAGAAAAACATTGCCGAGCAAACGCGGATAGTGTATGGTGGCTCGGTTAAGCCAACCAACGTTGATGAACTTATGGCCCAGGCAGATATTGATGGCGCGTTGGTAGGTGGTGCCGCTCTTGATGCAAAATCATTCGGGCGCATCATTAATTTTAAATAAACTTTAACTCTGTTATTGCATGGATACTTTACTTACGATTGTACACGTTGTTGTCTGCCTCTTTCTGGTTGGCATAGTCTTGCTCCAGCATGGTAAAGGTGCAGATATCGGTGCTACATTCGGTGGGTCAAGCCAGTCCCTTTTCGGCACGGAAGGTCCCTTGCCTCTTCTGAATAAGATAACAACTGCAGCGGCAATCATTTTTATGTTGACTTCCGTGACATTAGCGTATATTTCATCGCAAAGTAGTACCTCTTCCGTGATGAGCGATTTAAATGTCGGTAAGCCTGCAGCGAAAACCGAGGTTGCGCAGCCTTTGGCCAAAGAAGATAAAGTGATGGATAAACCTGCGGAGAAAGAAAAAGCTGCAACCGAGACAACGAAAGAAACGACAAAGAAACAATAAATGAGTGCCGGAGTGGTGGAATTGGTAGACGCGCACGCTTGAGGGGCGTGTGGGGAGACCCGTGTCGGTTCGACTCCGACCTTCGGCACCATCTTTTAGATCCGCAACCCAATAGGTTTGCGGGTCTTTTTTTTTGTTGGCCTGGCGGGATGAGCATATTGGGCCTTGTTCGCGGCAACTGCAGACAATATTAATTGATTTGTTTGAAAAATATTGACAGAGGTGAAACAATAAGGTAGTTTTGTGCGCCTTATCTAATGGCGATGTAGCTCAGATGGTTAGAGCATACGGCTCATATCCGTAGTGTCCGGGGTTCAATTCCCTGCATCGCCACCATTACACACTCCAGTATCGTCCGATACTGTTCTAAAAGGCCTGAGAAATCAGGCCTTTTTCTTTTTGCGTTGTCCGGCATACTTCATCGTGATATGATAAAATCCGAAGGCTATGACAGACTATCTTGACTTGCTCAAAGAAAATCGCGTGACAGGGAAGATACTCCGAAAGGAGGGAAAGCTTGCCGGATATCAAGCTGATTCACCTGCCTCGGTTTTGGGGACACGATAAAAGATGAAGCAGCACAGAACCGAACTTGTCGCCATATTGATGCCTGATTGTTCCATTCAGCTTGAGTGGTCTTTGTCTCCTGCCGATGGACCCCAACATTCAGGCCAGGTGATGCAGGATGATGTCTTTGTTCGTTTCACCCAGGACCCGGATGGATGGTTCTTTTTTCTGGGATTTTGTGCGGAAAATATTCCTCTGTCGCCATCGCTTGCTTTCTGGCGCACATTCTCCGCTCTGTTCATCAGGAAACTCAAACTCACTCCGAATCTTGAGGAACTGCGCGCCAAGGTAGTTATCCCCTTTACTGATGAAGAACGTGGACGACTGCTTGAGTCCGCACCGCTGATGACCGGCGGAGAATACCTCACTGCGGAAATGCTTGCGAACTTGTGGGCAGGGCTGCATGAAATCTTTTATCGGAAAATCGATGTTCATGCGGGAACGGTCGCTGATTTCCTCAGAGAGTACAGTCCGGATGTCCATCTTGCTGGCCGTATTTACTTTCATCTCGTCGAAAACAAGGATCATGAATCTCCGTTTGCTTTTCTCGCCACCTATTCAACCCGCTTGAATGAAGCGGGTGAATCCAGACATCTGCCTCTGAAATATGCTCTGGAGGAGTACAAAGACGACAACGAAAAACTACTCAGGCTATTGGTCACCGTTGATGAAGCAGCCCGGAGAAGTGCATTGGTGGCAAACCTGCGCGACAACGGCGAGTTGTTTTACCCGTTAGCCTGGTCGTCCAGAGAGGCGTATGTCTTTCTGCAGGAGATTCCGATCTACGAAGAGGCGGGTATTCTCTGCCGTATCCCCAACTGGTGGAAGAAAAAGACAGGCGCCGTCACTCTGCAGGTCAGCATCGGCGAAAAGCCGCCATCCACGGTCGGCATGGAAGCTCTACTTGACTTCTCCCCCCGGCTGATGATCGGGGATACGGAAATATCGGAAGACGAGGCTCGCCGGCTCTTGCGTGAATCAGAGGGTCTTGCCTTTCTGAAAAACAAATGGGTGGCAGTCGATCCTGAAAAACTGCGTCAGACTCTGGAGGCCTTTGCAAAAGCCTCGGAATTGTATGGTGATGAGGGAATTACTCTTCTCGATGCCTTGCGACTCTCAGCGAATTCCCACAACCTGCTGGGCGATACGGCTGCCGATATAGCCGGCGTCTCCCATGGTGAGTGGCTGCGCACGGTGTTCGGGCAACTGCAGCGACCCGAGTCCGTCTCCAGAGTCAAAACCAGCCGGGCCTTTGCGGCCAAGCTGCGGCATTATCAGCAGGATGGCCTCAACTGGCTTTTCTCTCTGCACAGAATGAGACTCGGCGCCTGTCTTGCCGATGACATGGGCCTTGGCAAGACCGTGCAGATTCTGGCTTTTCTCGACGCTCTCAAAACCGGGGCCGGAAAGGCACAAAAGACGGCGGCTTCGCTTCTGGTCATTCCCGCCTCTCTGCTCGCCAACTGGTCCGGGGAAATTGAAACCTTTGCCCCAAAACTTTCCTTTTTTGTCGCCCACCCGGATTTTCATAAGCCGAAAATTGTCCCGGTACTTCTAAAAGAACAGCTTGACGGCCTGGACCTGGTCATCACAACCTATGCTTTGGCCCAGAGGTATGAATGGCTTCATGATTATACCTGGAATTATGTCATCCTTGACGAGGCCCAGGCCATCAAAAATCCCGGCACCAAGCAGACTAAGGCGGTAAAAAGTCTTGTCGCCGCTAACCGGATCATTATGACCGGTACTCCGGTGGAAAACCGGTTGTCAGACCTCTGGAGCCTGTTTGACTTTATCAACCCCGGCCTGCTTGGCAACGCAAAAGAGTTTGGAGAATTCACGAAACGATTAGCCAGCCACCCCGATGGTTACTCCGGATTGCGCCGTGCGGTCAGTCCGTTTATTCTCCGCCGTTTGAAGACCGACAAGTCGATCATCTCCGACCTGCCGGACAAGGTGGAAATGAAAACCTGGGCAGCCATGAGCAAAAAGCAGGCCGTTCTCTACGGCCAGGTGGTTGTCACCATCCGGGAGACCTTGGAGCACACAGAAGGCATCCAGCGCAAAGGACTTATCCTGTCAGCGCTCATCAAGTTCAAACAGCTCTGCAACCACCCGTCGCAGTATCTGGGGCTGGACAGTTTCAATGAACAGGAAAGCGGTAAGTTCCAGAGGCTGCGGGAAATCTGCGAAACCATCCATGAAAAGCGAGAACGGGTACTGGTCTTTACCCAGTTCAAAGAGATGACCGGACCACTTTCTCGGTTTCTGGCCACCATTTTCAACCGCGAAGGTCTGGTTCTGCATGGCAGCGTGCCGGTCGGCAAACGAAAAGAGCTGGTCGAAAAATTTCAAGGTCGCGACTATGTGCCTTTTTTTGTATTATCACTCAAAGCAGGCGGCGTCGGCTTGAATCTTACCGCGGCCAGCCATGTCATCCACTTTGACCGCTGGTGGAACCCGGCGGTGGAGAATCAGGCCACCGACCGGGCCTTCCGCATTGGTCAAAAGAAAAATGTCATGGTCCATAAGTTTCTGACCCAGGGCACCATCGAGGAAAAAATCGACCGGATGCTGGTCGAGAAGGCTAAGCTTTCCGATGAGGTGGTTGCCGCCTCAGGTGAAAAGTGGCTCACAGAGATGAGTAACGATGAGTTGTTCGAGCTGTTTACATTGAATATATAAGGAATGATTGGCATGAGCTCTTGGGGATATCCAAAATATGTCACAGCTGCCGAAAAAAAGGCCAAGGCGGAGAAAAAGCTGAAACAGCTCAAAAAGAAAATGCCGTTCATTGAGCCGGTTATTATCGAAGGCAGCACACTGGCGCGCACCTGGTGGGGCAAGTCCTGGAACAGGAACCTTGAACGTTATGCCGATTACAGCAACCGCATCGGCCGGGGCAAGAGCTATGTGCGCCATGGCGCTGTTCTAGATCTTAAAATTAAGGGCGGTCGGGTGACTGCCCTGGTTCAGGGAACCAGAGCCAGACCCTATGAGGTGGTCATAAACATAGCACCGGTGAAAAAGGCCAATTGGGACCAGATCAGAAAACAGTGCCAGGGCGAGCTGCGTTCGTTGACTGATCTTGTTTCCGGCAAATTTCCCAAGGAATTGGGCGAGATCTTTCTGGCCGAAAGCAAGGGACTGTTCCCGACACCGGGAGAGATCAGCTTTGACTGCTCCTGCCCGGACTGGGCTTCGATGTGCAAACATGTGGCGGCCACTCTTTATGGCGTCGGAGCCCGGCTTGATGAAGACCCTCTGCTGTTTTTCACCCTGCGCCAGGCCGATACAGAAGAGCTGGTGGCGCGGGCCGTCCAGGAAAAAACAGGCGACTTGCTGGTCAGGGCGAGTAAAACAACCTCAAGGGTGCTGGGCGATGCCGATCTTTCTGACCTCTTTGGCATTGATATGGATATCAAACCGGAATTTGCCTCCACCGCAAAGGTCGCAAAGGATGCCAAGCGCAAAAAGCCACGCCGTGGAGAAAAGGATACATCTGCTTCTGCAGCGCGGCAGGTGTCGGCGGCAAAAACAGCCCGCTCCGCCACTGCCTTGATAGAGGAGATTGTCGGTCAGCATCCGAATGGCGTTACCGTGGCCATGCTGGAAGAAACAACCGGCTTTCAGCGCAGCAAAATTTACGCTATTACCAGCAGGCTCAAGCAAGAGGGCCGGATCAGCTCTGTGGCCCATGGCGTCTATGGGAGGCCGTGATTCTTTCCGGTGGTTCCTTTTTCCTCCCTTTTCTGGCACACAGCTTTTAGCCCACCTGTCTCTTTTTGTTCTGTCCGCTCTCTGCTCCTCATCATCATCTATTCTACCGGAACCTGACGATAAAACACCTTGACTGATTGTGCCAGTAACTGCTAGTAACTGATACAATCGGTCAACCTCAAGCAGGCGATTGCGAATTGGCAGGAAAGCTCGACGGCTTTGCGGGAATCCATGGATGGTCTGTTGAAAATGCCGAAAGGGGATTGACAATGGATCATAGATATGTTTCATGACACAAATATATATATGTTTTTGTGTCAGATGAATTATGAAAAAAAATCAAAAAACAACAGACAGACAGATAGTTGAAAGGATATATGGCCATGGGAGGGGGTGGGTGTTTACTCCAAACCATTTTAAGGATCTCGGTAGCCGTGATGCCATTGCTTCGGCCTTGAAACGCTACAAGCAATCCGGGCTGATTCGTCAGTTGGCCCGAGGTCTCTATGACTACCCGAAAACCGACCCTGAGCTTGGTTCTTTGCAGCCCTCTACAGATGACATCGCTAAGGCTTTGGCCGGCCGGGACGCTGCCCGTCTGCAGCCAACTGGGGCCTATGCCGCCAATCTTCTCGGACTCTCCACTCAGGTGCCGATGAAGGTCACCTATCTAACGGACAGCCTCTCCCGCACTGTGCAAATCGGTAAACGGCAGATCATCTTGAAGCGGACAACGCCGCGTAACATGGCAACCGCGGGCAAAATCAGTGGACTGGTTATTCAGGCTTTGCGGCATTTGGGGCAGAAGCGTGTTGATAAACAGATCATCACACAACTGGACCGGCTACTCGATGATCAGGCCAAGTCTAAATTGATGAAAGACATTCGGTATGCCCCCGCTTGGATTGCCGACATCTTTCGCGATCTGGCAGGCAAGGAAAAATCTGCGTGAAAACTTTTATTGGAATGACGGAGGAGCGCCGCAATCTGGTGTGTACCCAAACCGGCGCCCAATTGAACCTGTCTGAGGTGGCGGTGGAAAAGGACTTTTGGGTCTGCTGGACACTAGATAAGTTATTTCGGCTTCCGGTCTGGGGAGAGCACCTGACATTTAAAGGCGGCACGTCACTCTCTAAAGGTTGGAAGCTGATCGAGCGGTTTTCAGAAGACATCGATATCGTCATCAACCGTGGGGCGCTTGGGTTTGATGGCGGCAATGCGCCGGAGACGGCCCCTAGCAAAAAACAGATGAGAAAGCGCCTTGATGCGTTGCGGGCTGCGAGTCAAAAATGTGTGAAGGAAAACATTTATCCAGCTTTGCAGGAATCAATGACCGCAGACATTCCTGAAGCCATTGCCTGGGAACTTTTAGTTGACCCATCTGACCCGGACGGGCAAACTTTGCTGTTCAACTACCCGACGGCATTCCCTGCTGGTGCGACATACCTGCGGCGAGCTGTAAAAATTGAGATGGGAGCTCGTTCCGATACCGATCCTTCTGAAAAGATTGGAATCAGCCCATATATCAGCGAGGTATTTCCAGATTTGCTGCCGGATCAAAAAGTTGCGGTCCGAGCGGTGCTGCCGAGACGAACTTTCTGGGAAAAGGCCATGCTGCTGCATGAAGAGTCTTTTCGTCCGGCTGAAAAGTACCGCAAAGAGTTTATGGCCCGCCATTATTATGATCTTTACCGGTTGATCGAGGCCGGCGTGGCAAATGACGCGATTGCGGATGATGTGCTGTTTTCTGATGTAGCCAGCCACCGAGAAGTATTTTTTCGCCAGAACTGGGTAGACTACTCTACCTTGGTTCGAGGGCAAATGCGCTTGGTTCCGGCTGATGACCAATTGGAAGACTGGCGATCTGACTATAACAATATGCAGAAAGAAATGTTTTTCGGCGAGGCCCCGAGCTTCGAGATCGTCATGAAAAAGGTCCGTAGGTTTCAGGATGATTTCAACCAGGGGTAAATGTAATGGGCGCCCAGTCCCTGAGACCCAGCTGGAAGATGGTCAATGCACAGCCCGATAAACCGGGCAGTAAAAGAACTGCTGAACAAGAAACTCATTGAATATACTCTTCCAGAAAAACCCAACAGCCGACTGCAGAAATACAGGCTGACGGAAAAGGGGAGACAGCTTGTGAAGAAGACATGAGAAGTGACATTGACAGCAGAATACCGGTTATCGATCTTTTTGCAGGCCCCGGCGGCCTGGCTGAGGGGTTTTCGGCCTTCCATGATGAGGATGGGGAGGTATTCAGAATATGTCTTTCTGCTGAAAGGGATCAGTATGCACACAGCACGCTTGAGTTAAGAAGCTTTTTCAGACAGTTTCCCCGGGGACAGGTTCCGGAAGAATATTATTCGTATCTAAGAAAGGAAATTTCCCGAGAGAAGTTATTCTCTATCTGGCCGGAAAAAGCCGGGAGAGCAAGGCAGGAGGCATGGCAGGCTGAACTCGGATCAGAAAAGCTTTCAGACAACGAAATCGATACAAGAATTCAAACCGCTCTTGGCAATGCGAAAAAATGGGTTCTGATCGGCGGACCACCGTGTCAGGCGTATTCAACAGTAGGGCGCTCCAGAAACAAGGGAGAAAAAAGCTATGTCTATGTCCCGGAAAAGGACAACCGACATTTTCTCTATCGCGAATACTTGAAGATTTTAGCCAGACACTGGCCACCGGTCTTTGTCATGGAGAATGTCAAAGGTATCCTTTCAGCCAAGGTGAACGGCAGCCGAATATTTGACCATATTCTCCAAGACCTCCATGATCCCTTCGCGACTTTGAGGGATGATGGCAACGTGGGCGGAAGCGGCTACAAATATAAAATATACTCCCTTGCAAAACCGGTGTCATACCCTGCCGGCGAGTTTCAGCCTCGATTTTCTCCCGCCGATTTTCTTATCATGAGTGAAAAATATGGCATCCCGCAGTCTCGCCATCGTGTCATCTTGATCGGTGTCCGTGAAGATTACGACCTTGCAGCACCAATGCCAATCACACCAAAGGATGACTATGTGAATGCATTAAGTGTTCTCGATGATTTGCCAAGACTGAGAAGCGGGCTTTCTCGTGAGGGAGATACCTTTGAGCGCTGGGAAGAGAGGGTCTGGGAGGTTATGGACGACAAGGAACTTTGGAACGACATCGGCCATGAGCACGGCAAAAAAATGCAGGATTGCATTGAAATGGCACTGTTTAAACTTTATGAGACATCAGAATTTGACCGAGGGAGAGAGTTTCTTCCTTTCGGTGGAATAATACGAAATGCCTGGTATGGCGATCCACGGCTGAAAGGTGTCTGCAACCATACAACCAAGGCTCATATGGTGAGTGATTTGCACAGATATCTTTTTGCTTCATGTTTTGCTGAGATTCATGAAAGGCCTCCCACCCTGCCTGAATTCCCGAAAAAATTGTGGCCAGAACATAAAAATGCGTATAAGGCCAAACGGTCTGGAAACTTTTCCGATCGATTCAGGGTACAGCTTGCAACAAAACCGGCCACCACGGTCATGAACCATATTTCTAAAGACGGTCATTATTACATTCACTACGATCCCGCGCAGTGTCGCAGCCTGACTGTTCGAGAAGCCGCCAGATTGCGGACCTTTCCTGATAATTATTTTTTTGAGGGGCCACGGACGCAGCAGTATATTCAGGTCGGGAATGCTTAAACCGACCGGTCAAAATATTAACGTTACTTGCGCTATCATTGAGCGGGACGGTCTTGTGCTCGCCGCGCAACGCAGTGAAGTCATGAGTCTTCCGTTGAAATGGGAATTTCCTGGCGGAAAAATCCGCCAGGGCGAATCTCCGAAAGAGTGTCTTCTCAGAGAAATAGACGAAGAAATGGGTGTGAAAGTTAGCATTACCTACCCCCCTAAACCATCTACATATAAATATCCTTCTGTGATGGTAACTCTTTACCCGTTTGTCTGCCATCTGAAGAAGGGAGAGCCGGAGCCGCTCGAACATGCTGCCCTGCAATGGCTCCCTATGGGGCAGCTCCACACCCTTGACTGGGCTGAGGCGGATATACCTGTGCTTGACGAATATTTCCGGTTACGGAGAAGATGAAATGAAACATTCACCACTATCGCCAGGCCTTTACGATGCTCTGCTGGATTGTAGCCTGCAGGAAATCCTCGCCGAAAAGCCTGAATTACGAGCAATTTTAGCGAAGATTGACAGCGAAGAGCAACCGGCCCGCTACGCTGCTTTTGTGGCAAAGCTCATAGAACAGGCCTTGCGTTGTGAGGTTGACTTCGGGAAACGATTGGCCCTTTGTAATAGTATTATCGAGATGTTGGCCGATAAGGCTGGGATGGATTATCTGCATAGTCATAAGCTGGTTGCGACAGGTAAGCCTTTGCTCCTTGAAATTACACCACCTCATTACGGTCGACCCGGTATTCCCCGGCCCCAGACCTCAATTGTGGAAAGCAGCCTCTTTACCGGTTCCCCCAAGGAACCACAACTGGTGCATGAGCTTGTGGAGGAGATGCGCTCGACCGACGAGGTTGATATCTTGATATCATTCATCAAATGGTCCGGTCTGCGGTTGCTCATGCCGGCGTTCGAGGATCTGCGCGAACGAGATGTGCCGGTTCGGATCATCACGACCTCCTACATGGGCGCCTCTGACGCGCCAGCGGTGGAATGGCTGGCCGCGATGCCCAATGTTCGGGTGCGGATCTCCTATGACACCAACCGAACCAGGCTCCATGCCAAGGCTTACCAATTCAAGCGTTATTCCTGTTTTTCTACCGCCTATATTGGTTCTGCTAATATGTCCCACGCGGCCATGACAAGCGGTTTGGAATGGAACCTGAAGGTAACCGCTCAGGATATGGGGCATATTCTTGAAAAATTCAGTGCCGAATTCGAGACCTATTGGCACAGTCAGGAATTCATTCCCTACGACCTGAGTAATCCTTCCATGCTGCGTCAAGCGATCGAATCGGCGCGAACACCAGGCAGCCCCCGGCCGGCCGTCTTTTTCGATTTGCGGCCCCATTCCTTTCAGGAGCGGATTCTAGAAGCCCTGATCCTTGAGCGGACCACCCGACGCAATTATCGAAATCTGGTTATCGCGGCCACCGGTACTGGCAAGACGATGATCGCCGCCTTTGATTATCTGCGCTACCGGGCGGGCGGACAGAACAGGGCAAAACTGCTCTTCATTGCTCATCGCCAGGAAATCCTGGAGCAGGCATTGCTGACCTTTAGAAACGTGATGCGGGATCATTCCTTTGGGGAACTTTTTGCTGGTCCTTTTCAGGCCGACCGGTTGGAGCATCTTTTCTGTTCGGTGGGCATGCTCAACAGTCGTCGGTTGTGGGAGCAGGTAGGTACGGGTTTTTACGATTATATCGTGGTGGACGAGGCCCATCACGGAACCGCCTCCAGCTATCGGCCTCTTTTCGACCATTTTACCCCGGACATACTTCTTGGTTTGACGGCAACCCCGGAACGGATGGACGGTGGTAATGTGGCCGCAGACTTTGGCAACCGCTTCGCCGCGGAGATCCGCCTTCCCGAGGCGCTGGAAGAAAAGCTGCTCTGTCCCTTCCACTATTTTGGCGTTGCCGACCCCGTTGATATCAGTGCCGATCATTTCTGGAGAAATGGCAGGTATGACGAAAGAGAGCTGGAAAAGATCTACACTGGGGAGCACATTCTGGCCAGGCAGCGTGTTGACGTCGTTTTTTCGACCCTGACCCGCTATGAGCCGAATCTTGAGCGGGTGAAAGGTATCGGCTTCTGCGTTACCATCAACCACGCGCTCTTTATGGCAAAGATGTTTTGCGAGCGCGGCATTCCTTCGGCGGCTTTTGTATCGGGTGTTAATGGTGCAAATTGTGCTACCATGTTAGAGGATTTGAAATCAGGCCGACTCATCTTTCTGTTTACTGTTGATAAACTCAGCGAAGGGGTGGACCTGCCGGAATTGAACACCGTCCTCTTTCTGCGGCCCACCCAGAGCCTCACTGTCTTTCTCCAGCAGCTTGGCCGTGGCCTGCGGCACGCCCCGGGAAAAGACTGCCTGACCGTGCTTGACTTTGTCGGGCAGGTCCATCGGCGTTACAGAATGGACATCAAGCTGAAGGCCTTGCTCCCCAGGCATCGTTTCGCAATTGACCGCGAGGTAGAGCATAATTTTCCACACTTGCCTGGCGGTTGTTCTATTCAGTTTGACAAAGTTTCACGACAGTATGTCATAGAGAACATTAGAACCAATCTGCGTAACCTTGCGACCCAAGTGCCGGAACGGTTGCAGATTTTTACTTCCGAAACTGGCCAGGAGCTCACCTTCGGCAATTTTGTGCGTTATCATGAATATGAACCGGAGCGGTTGCTGGTTGCGGAAAGCTGGACGGGCTGGAAATCCAGGGCACAGCTGGTCTCAGTTCCGAAGGATCCGGATTATGCTGAAATGAAGAAAACCCTCCTTAGGGTTGCGGCAGTTTCAGGACCAAACGAGATTGCATTGTTGCGACAGGTTATCCAGCAGCTTCGCACCGGATCTTCGCGAAAGGCAGTGGCGTTGGTCAAGGATCGGGCCAACCTGGTATATTACCGTTTTTGGTCTGGTCCACGTAAGCGATATGGGTTTACTGGTCTCGAAGATGCGTTTGCACGGCTTGCTCGGAACAAAACCATTCTTCAAGATATGGATGAAGTGCTCGCCTGGGCGGAAGCGTCGTCACTCGTCAGTGGCCTCAGGCCTGAACTGCCTTTTCCGTGCCATCTTGAGTTGCACGCACAGTATGGCATCATGGATATACAGGCAGCCTTTGACCGGGCGGACCTGGAATCAGCTGGTCAGCGTGGCGTTGGGGTTCTGCATTTTAAGGAGGCCAAGGCCTACGCATTGCTCATCACCTACCAGAAAACCGAAAAAGAGTTTTCCCCAAGCACTATGTATGCTGATTATCCGATCAGCCGACACCTCTTGCATTGGGAGTCCCAGTCTAATACAAGCCAGCAATCAAACACTGGACAGAATCTGGTCAACCACCTGGGACGAAGATATACCATACTGATCTTTGCCCGGGACCAGAAAAAAAGAAACAGCTGCACAGTTCCCTTTGTCTATCTTGGGCCAGCGGAAAGGGTGAGCTATGAAAGTGAACGACCGATCAAAATGGTCTGGAAATTGAAACACCCAATGCCTGTAGAGATGTTTGATGAAAACCGACGAGGAGGATGAAGCAGAGCTAATATTGTTATATATTCAATTGGTTGATTTGTAAGCAAGCTGACAGGTCTGAAACGTACTGTAAATTTCCTTAAACTATGGGAACAACAGCAAGTCAGCTCTGTTTTTACAGAATGCTGGCAGATGTTTCATGTCAGATCCACAGAACACTTACTGATACACCGGACAATATTTCAAATATGACAGAATGGTGCAAAAAAGAAGGCTGTTGGCTCAAAGTAAAAAACTTTGATATGGATCTCAATAATGACTTCATAGGTGAACTCAAAGGAATCGAAGATCTGAAAGAAGACAAAAAGGATGCGAAGAAAGTTCAGAAAATAGATGACGGGATAGCCTGCCAGCGGCAAGTGCTTGCCCTTGGCGCCGGGAAATAGAAAGAGGTCGCAGGATTTGGACTGATTAATAAGCTTCTCAATCAGAAAGACATGGGAATTCTTGCAACAGCGGCTGCGATACCGGAGAGAATTCCGTCGGAAAAGCAATCAATTTACCTGGTGAATCTTCTGAAACGTCTCGAACTTGAAGGGTTGAAATTTACAGATGGTTGATAGCAGAGAGTAATAACGGTAAATTATAATCATGATCTCCGTTGAAATACTTCACGAATTGCTGAAGGCGGCAACCTACGTTTATCGAAAGGTTGAATATGGAATATAGAGGTGAAAGATGAAAATTGAATCGCTACGATTGAAAAATTTCAAGTCATTCAGAGATGCTGAATTTGTCGACTTACCCGATTTCTGCATAATCGTTGGCGCAAATGGCACAGGCAAATCAACCATTTTTCAGGTCTTCGGGTTTCTGCGTGATGCGATGACCAGCAATGTCAATGTCGCCTTGGCAAAATTGGGCGGAAGCCGCGGCTTTAGAGAAGTGCGCAGCAGGAATTCCACAGGGCCGATTGAAATCGAGTTGAAATTTCGTGCCGGAAAAGAGAGCCCACTCACTACTTATTTCCTCCAGATCGACGAAAAACAGGGGAAAGCGGTTGTCGAACGGGAAATTCTTAAATACAGGCGCGGCAGCAGCGGCCAACCATGGCATTTCCTCGATTTCTCGAGAGGTAAGGGTACTGCAGTGACGAATGAACTTGAGACGGTAAAAGATGTAAAAGAGCTCAATCGAGAAGAACAACCCCTGAAAGCGCCGGATATTCTGGCCATCAAAGGATTAGCCCAGTTCGAGCGTTTCCCGGCAGTCATGGCACTTGGCAATCTTATTGAAAACTGGCACATCTCGGATTTTCACATCAGCAAGGCTCGTCCTGAGCAGGAAACCGGATATGCTGAACATCTGTCCCGTGAGGGCGAAAATCTCTCTTTAGTGATCGAGTACCTCTACAATAATGAAAAAGAAACCTTTGATAAGATTCTTTCGTTACTCAAAATGCGCGTGCCTGGGATTAACCAGGTTGAATCGAAGACCACTGAGGAGGGGCGTGTTCTCCTGAAATTTCAGGATGGTGCATTCGAAGACCCGTTTCTGGCGCGTTATGTTTCAGATGGTACCATTAAGATGCTTGCTTACCTCACATTGCTCTATGATCCGAGCCCTCATCCGTTGTTGTGTGTGGAAGAGCCGGAAAACCAGCTTTATCCAAAACTTCTGTGGGAACTGGCGGAGGAGTTCCGGAGTTATTCGAACCGTGGTGGACAGGTTTTTGTGTCCACCCATTCGCCTGATTTCCTCAATGCCGCCCGGATTGAAGAGGTTTTCTGGCTCGTTAAGAAAGATGGGTACACCCAGGCGCGCAGGGCTAAAGAAGATGAGCAGCTTGCCATCTACATGGCCGAAGGGGACCAGATGGGCTATCTCTGGGAACAGGGCTTTTTTGAGGGAGCTGACCCTCGATGAGAACCATAGTCTTTTTCATTGAAGAACCGTCCGCAAGAGAGATGCTCGAAGGGGTCCTGCCACGGGTTCTCCCGGAAAATATTCAGGTTCGTTACATTGTTTTTCAAGGCAAGCAGGATCTGGAAAAAAACCTGAAGAGAAAGCTGCGAGGATGGCGAATACCTGAATCTGTTTTTGTCGTAATGCGGGACCAGGACTCTGGTGATTGTAAAGCGATAAAGACAAAGCTGGTTAATCTTTGCCGGGAAGCCGGTCACGATGGGGTACTGGTTCGTGTTGCCTGCCGTGAACTGGAAAGCTTCTATCTGGGCGACCTTGTCGCTGTGGAACAAGGGCTTGGTCTTAGAAATATCAAAGCACAGCAGCAGAACCGCAAATTCAGGAATCCCGATGCGCTGAGCAATCCAGCGATGGAACTGAGGAGACTGACCAGCAATTCCTATGACAAAGTGGCTGGTTCCCGCGCAATAGGGCCTTTGTTGAATCTTGAAACAAATTATTCTCAGAGTTTTAATGTTCTCCTTTCCGGCATTAGAAAATTGGCGGAGTTGTAGGCTGGATAACATTACAAGTAACGGCTGGTGAAATAATTAGCAGCTGATTAGAAATAAAAATTACCATGGCAAAATGTACCATCTGCAATTCCCGAAAAGGGAAACGAAAATGTAAAGCGACAGTAACCTTTATCTGCAGCCTGTGCTGTGGTGAATCGCGCACGGAAGAAAAATGTGGCGGCTGCTCTTTTTTTAAATCAGCCGCTGCGACCAGGAATTATCGGAGTGTGCCGTATTACACAACCCAGGAGATGGCGGACAACCTCGAGTTGGAGAGTATCGCCAATGTGATTGAGTCCACCCTCTGCCTGATCTGGGCGAACGACCCGCACACTGTGAATGACAGGACAGCTACCCGACTGGTTGAGCTGATGATTGACAGGTATCACTTCAATGATGACACGCCACAGGCAGACTCGCCTGCGTTAGAGGAAGGTTTTCGCTTGTTTTGGCAAGATACCGGTAAGGCATTTTCCCAGCTACACTCCGAGGAAGTGGTCAAGATATTGGCTGCCGTGTACCGATCTATTCAGCGGAGGACAGTTGGCGGCACCAGTTACCTTCAATTTGTCAGCCAATTTACCGGCATCAATCCGGGTGTCTGAGCGATAGCCGTTCCCCAGCACCCCATTTTCTTCCGACCAGTCCTCATCACATAGCTAACTATAGTGAAAAGGCCTGCTTAAACGAATCTGGAGCACTGAATGAACGGCTACCGATCGCGGTTGTATATTCCTTTAATAAGACCTGGTATACTACTACTCTGAGCATGAGGAAGAAGAAACTAAAAATCAACAAGAATTTCAAGCCGTGTTCGGTTGAAGCAGACGACGAGCTGTATCCGAATGGGATTTTTGAGTTCAACATCACCAGGATGAGTGAATACCTGCAAAAGAATCCCGAGGCCGTTCCTGTTGAAACGATAGAGGTATGCAATATTTATTGGGGAACCTCATCACTGAACGAGTCATACCTGGACACGGTTGACGTTTCCCGGCCGGTCATTCTGGCCGAGATCGCGCCGGGACGCTACAATGTAATCGATGGTAATCATAGAGTGGAGAAGGCGCGTAGGATGGGGATGAAAAACGTGCCGGCTTACCGGGTGCCACCTGAGCACCACATGCAGTTCCTGACCTCCCAAGAGGCATATACTGCTTATGTGGAATATTGGAACAACAAACTGCGGGATACGAAAAGCTGATGAGCTATCCCGAGGTCAAGACATCGAGAAAATGATGCTTAACCATTGGCAGGTTTTGCCGGACATGGAACTACCGGCCCTGCAAGACGAGCTTGGCTGTCTACAGGTCAGCACCCTGTTGAAAGATGCTGAGAAAAGTTGCCATGCAGCCCATCTACTTTCAGGTCGCGTTAGATTGCCGGACAGTCGGCTGGTGCCGCTGTGGCCGATGGTCAATAAGAAACCACCGCGGGAAGTCACCTTCCCGATTCGCCCCCATTGATTCAGCGTGGGACTGTTCGCCGCTGGCATCCTCCGGCGCATCCGCACCGGACAGGATGAAGAAGTGCAGATTTGTGCTATGTTATATAGTTCGGCTCTGCGGTCCGGGTCCGTGTGTTATAAAAACAAAGCGTCACGGTACGCTGTAATAACCTTATTATTCTTTGAGAAGTGGTTTCAAAGCAAGCTTTTTCTCCAGTCGTTGAATTTTTGCTCTTGCCTTGACCAGTTCCGCGTGCAGAATAGCATTTTTTTTCCGGAATCCTTCCACCGCCTCCATTTCCGTTTCGGCTTCCATTTTCATGCTGTGGATTTCCTTTCCTTCCCTTTCCAGTCGCTTTTTCATCTCCCAGTTTTCTTCACAAAGCGACAAAGCCCTTTCCAAGGTACTCTGAGCAAGGAGTCCTGTTTCGTGGGCATCCTCGCGTATTTCATTGACCATGTGAACAGCTTCACGAGATAATTGTTCAACGGCTAATTTTCGCCGTGCCATTTCGCCGAAAGGATAGAGCACCCCGCTGCGACCGGCAAAGCGGTCACTACTCCATTGCCTGTGAGGAGAAGCTGCTCGTTCATCAGCCGGTTATACCAAGCTGGACCGTGGTTAAGGGGATGTCGGATATCATACTTAAGGTATCGCCGGAATAGGGAAGCCTGTCTGAAACCATCAGGTAGCCGCCCCGGTTGCATTTTCCGGCTTCGGCGAGCATCAGAAGCCAGAGCAGGACAAGGGTGTTCCCTTCCGGTCCTTTGCGGATCATCTTGATTTTCCGGTGATCGAGGATGTTGCACATGATCTTAACCCATTCCATATTAGCGATCGTGCTATCTAAATGTTTTCATTGAGTTTTCCTGGTTGAATTCAGGGCTGTTTTGAATAAATGCTCGGATGTCTTCTACGCGCCAGACGGTAATGCGGGGGCCGATTTTCAACTCTTTAGGGAAGCGACCGGATTTTACACCAGCCCACCAGGTGCTCTTTGAAACAGGAATGATTGGTGGAATGGGAGGGTTTGCTTTTTGATCTCCGATGATATTGCTCAGGCGGACAAAGCCTGTTTCCGGCAAGTTGTTCTTACCTGCGATCTGTTCCATGCTGAATGCCTCCTGTTTGTCATAAATATTAGATTCCGCGATAGATCTGCCGGAGTCGGGTGCGGGATCATGTTTTCTTCTATAGTCTTTTTTTCCAACCTGTGACGCACTTCATCGATTTTTTATGGACATTATCATCCAGATAATGGAGTAAGACTGGGCAATTTGCAGACTGCAGCAAAAATCAGAAAACAGCAGGGAGTTGTACCGGGAAACTTTTTTGGAAGGAAACTACTTCTTGGGGGCTTTTTTAGGGGCCTTGTGTTTTTTGATAAAAGTGTAAATCGTTTTATATCAAAATGTTAGACGATGAGTTTAGTTGTCTGCATCGCCACCAAGCATTACACTGTAAGCATTTGCAGTGATTACATATAGACGAACCCGTTTTTATCCACAAGTCATTGTCCACACAAGGGGCGATTGATGAGGATAATAAATGGGTTTTGTCGTTTCTAGCCCCTGCACCTACCACACTCCTTCTGGTTATATCTCTCGGCTTCGTATCTCAAAAGACCTGCAACATATTGTAGGTAAAACAGAATTTCGTTTTATTCTACGGTCTGGTTTCCTCAGGGAAGCAAAAGTCAAAGCTCAAGCTATTGCACGCTATGTACATGGATTATTCGAGAAGGTATGCCACAATATGGCCGCATTTCAGCCTAGCTGATACCTTGTATTGAAAGATCATGTATGTTACTACTGTTATGTAATATGTATTCGCCTCGCTTCAATTTTCCCTTTGGGAATGGTCAATTGCTGTCTCTGCCGTAAGAATCTGAAAATCGTGTGTTTTTTACTTCTTTTGGGATCTTGTGAAAAAACATTAAACATGTGATTTCAGCATTTTATGTAATGTGCTATGCCTTGGGTCCGCAAGAATGCACCCGCGAGGACAATTTCTTTTATCTTCGTTCAGGATACTGTCCCTGTATGGAGAAACAAAAACTCACCAATGGTGCTTGATCAGTGAATAACCAGCCCACTCTACCGGAATAAAACCGGGAAGGTCTGTAGCTCATTGATGGTATGAACCCGCAGGACCGCGATAAAAGTATCCCAATATCCTGAAACAGAGATGAGCTGTTCAGAGAACAAAGAGGTTACCAATGATAACGTATGAATCTGTAACAAAAATTTATGGTAAGGGAAATAATATCGTCACCGCCCTTGATAATGTAAGCTTCACCATTCCGAAGGGCGAAGTCGTGGTGTTTCTCGGTCCCTCGGGATGCGGTAAAACGACGACCCTGCGGCTTACCAACAGACTGGAGACACTCACCCGAGGGGTCATAGCCATAGAAGATCAGAATATCATGGATATCGATGTCGTCCAGCTCAGGCAGCGCCTGGGATATGTTATTCAGGCCATCGGGCTCTTCCCAAACAAAACCATAGCCGAAAACATCGCTGTCGTTCCCAGGCTTCTGCACTGGGATGAAGAGCGTATCAGCAAGCGCATTGATAAGCTGCTGCAAATGACCAACCTGGATCCAGATCTGTACAGGGATCGTTATCCCGCTGAGCTTTCTGGTGGCCAGCAACAGCGAGTGGGGGTGGCCCGGGGACTCGCCGCAGACCCCAACATACTTCTCATGGATGAGCCATTCGGCGCGATAGACCCCATTAACCGAGAAGAGATTCAAGACGAGTTCCTCAAGCTTCAGGCAAAGCTGAAAAAGACGGTAGCCTTTGTCTCGCATGATATACACGAAGCGATAAAGATGGGCGATCGCATTGCCATCTTCGACAAGGGACGCCTGGTACAATACGACACACCTGAGATCATTCTGACTCAGCCCAAAAACAAATTCGTCTCCGACTTCGTTGGTGCCGACAGGGCCCTGAAAGTCCTTGGGCTCATGCGGGTAAGTGACATTATCAACCGTAAGCCGAAGAACATCCTCCAGGGTGCCGACCGTTGCCAGGAAGCATTACATTTTCTGAACACAAAGGAATCCCGCTACGGCATAGTCATTGAAGACAACAGACCGATAGGCTTCGTTACGCAGAAATCTCTCAAGTATGAAGACGGGCCGGTACGGGACGTGGTTGAACCATATCCTATTTTCCTGAGGGAAAAAACCCCGCTCCGGGATGTTCTCTCCTCCATGCTTATGTATAGTACCCCAACTTTCTGCGTGGTGGACGGAGATAAAAACTTCGCCGGGACGGTCACCTACAATGATATACAGAAAGCGGTAAAAGCAAGTTACGCCGATGAAACAGAAAATGTAGAAACCGAGGTATCTTCATGAGCACCCTGCGATTCATAATGGAAAACTTTAACGAGGTTTTGTATCTCTCCTGGGAGCATGTATGGATTGTCGGGATAGCACTGCTTATTGCCACACCCATCGGCGTGGTTTTGGGTATCGTTATTACCAAGCACGAGCAGTTTGCATCCAGGGTCCTGAATGGCGCCAACATCCTTATGACCATCCCCTCCCTCGCCCTGTTTGGATTGATGCTCCCATTCCTGGCGATTTTTGATATGGGCCTGGGAAAGGTTCCTGCTGTTATAGCCCTAGTTCTCTACAGTCAGCTCCCTATTATCCGAAACACCTATACTGCCATAAAGAATGTTCCTTCTTCCCTGGTGGACGCAGGCAGGGGGATGGGCATGAGTAAGTGGAAACTTCTGCGGGAGTTGGAAATTCCACTGGCCACGCCGGTGATCATTGCGGGATTGAGGACGGCTGCGGTCATGAATATCGGCGTTGCAGCTATCGCTACCTATATTGGAGCAGGAGGACTGGGGGTATACATCCAGCAGGGTATTGCCCGGGTATATCCGGAGATGATACTGAGCGGCGCCATCCTTGTTTCTCTGCTGGCCATAATCGTGGACGGTGGGATGGCCCTGTTGGAACGGGTTGCGACACCAGAAGGCATCAGGGTGCAAAGGAAGCTTTCGCGATGAGCAGACTATTGGCAAAATTATACAGGCTTGTCATTGCCGTCATCATACTGATTGCGGGTGTGACGTTTGAACGAACGGGTCTTATGGAATTACTCTCTGATCCATACGAATATCCGGTTATCCTGGAGTTGATCGTCCAGCATATGTACATGGTGAGTTTAAGTATGATCTTCGCCACGATCATCGGAATAACCGCAGGGATTGTGCTTACCAGACCACGATTTCGCAGATACGCCGGGATCTGCATGTATATTGTCGGTCTGGGACAAACCATTCCCTCCCTTGCCGTTCTGGCGCTGGCCATGAGTTTCCTGGGTATCGGCATGAAGCCGGCGATATTCGCGCTTACCATCTATTCCATACTCCCCATTGCGAGAAATACTCTTGCCGGGATTACCGCAGTCCCCCCGGAACTGATAGATGCCGGCAAAGGCATGGGCATGCCCCCTATGAAAATTCTCATGGAGGTGGAGATTCCCAATGCCATGCAGGTCATTCTTACGGGGTTCAGGGTAGCCCTGATAATCAATATCGGCACAGCCGCGCTAGCCTATGTCATCGGAGCAGGAGGCCTGGGGGACCTTATATTCACCGGAATAAGTCTCATGCAGACGGACAAGCTGCTGGCCGGTGCCATTCCGGTAACGCTGCTGGCCCTTTTGGCGGATTTTCTCTCTGAATTACTCGGGCTCGTTCTGATTTCAAAGGGTCTGCGGCTTGCCAAGTAGGAAAGATATTTTTTTGTTGATTTTCTACATAAAAATAAAGATCCAACCAGGGACGCGAACAAAAACAAGACAAAATACTTTTTTGTTCACATCCTCAAAAAATAGAGCTCTCTGGTTTCCGCCAAGAGCCTAAAAGGAGGTATGACATGAAAACGATATGTAAACTTGTTCTTCCGGCACTGCTTATTTTGACACTATTTTTACCAGGAAGTGTCTTTGCCAAGGATAAAAGCCTGATCGTCGGGGGGAAAAATTATACAGAGCAGCTCCTGCTTCCGGAACTTGCCGGTATCCTTCTCGAACAGGCAGGTTTCAAGGTTACACTGAAGACAGGGGTCGGGTCGGTGATCGCCAGAAAATCGCTTGAAAATGGCCAGTTCGACCTCTATTACGAGTATACGGGCACGGCATACACGCTGTATTACAAACAGAAAGATACCGCAACAATGACCGTTCCCGAGAAGGTTTATGACTGGGTTAAAAAAGCTGATGCGGAAAAGGATCTTATCTGGCTCGATCCTGTCAAGTTCAACAATACCTATACCCTGATGATGGGTAAGGCGGAAGCGGAGAAACTCGGAATCAAGAGTATCTCTGATCTGGGGGGCTACGTCACGAAAAATCCGGACAAGCTTATATTTGCACTGGATTCAGAATTCTGGGAACGCCCTGACGGATTTAAAGGCATCATGAAAATGTATAATTTCAAGCTACCACCGAAACAGGTCAAAAAAATGTCTGTGGGCCTTACCTACCAGGCATTGAAAGAAGGGCTGGTTAATTCAGCAATGGGTTTTGCCACCGATGGCAGAATTGCGGCCTTCGGCTTTGTAAACCTTGCAGACGACAAGTCTTTCTTCCCCGTGTACAATCCCGTACCGGTTGTCAGGAAAGAAATCCTTGAGACATATCCGGAGATCCCAGCCATAGTAAAACCTCTTGCGGACAACCTGACCACGGAAGAGATGCAGCAGCTCAACATGGCCGTGGATGTAGACCACAAACCGGTTCACGATGTGGCCATGGATTGGCTCAAAAGCAAAAAACTGATCCAATAGGATTACCGCGCAGGTCTCCAGAGGGGGGAAGGCTTCTCCTTCCACCTTCCATTGCGGCAGGCTGAGTTTGCGGGGCAATCAGATTCATAATTACTTATTCCCGATTAGAGATTTGCAATCTCTCTGCAATGACCCGAGCGCATCGCAGAAATGAAAGGAAGATTCAGCATGAAATTTACGTGGGATACCGATCCCAAAAAAGATCGATTTGATCCGAAAGACTCTGGAAAAGTGATGAAGGCGGTTGTCACCGCCGGCAATGGCGGATACGACAGACTCCAGTGCCGCGTGGTACGTCTGCCGATACTTGAGCCGGGCGAGGTTTTGCTGCAGGTCCTCGCTGCCGGGGTCAACAACACTGAAATTAATACACGCATCGGCTGGTACTCTTCCTCGGTAACATCAGGTACCGAGGATGCCGCAATCATTGAGGGCCGGCAGGCAACAGAAAAAGCTGACGGAGGGTGGAATGAGGCAACACCTTTCCCCTTCATCCAGGGCACGGATTGCTGTGGCCGCATTGTTGCCGTTGCCCCGGGCGGGGATGAAAGTACCACCGGTTCACGCGTACTCGTGCGGGCATGTATGCGAAAGTCAGGTTTTGACTCGATGGACAATATCTGGATGGGGTCTGATTTTGACGGGGCCTTCGCTCAGTTTGTCAAAGCTCCCGCAGGAGAGGTATTCCCCGTGGACTGTGACTGGAGCGATGCCGAGCTTGGAACTGTCCCCTGTGCCTACGGAACCGCAGAAAATATGGTGCATCGCGGCAAGGTGTGTAAGGGGGAGCATGTTTTGGTCGCAGGAGCCTCCGGCGGTGTCGGCTCAGCCGTGGTGCAACTGGTAAAACGACGTGGCGCCACTGTGACAGCGATTGCGGCCAGGGCAAAAATGGAACAAGTGCTGTCCATTGGTGCGGATACGGTAATCGATCGTAACGAGGATGTCGTTGACCGTCTTGGCGAGAACTCTGTGGATGTCGTTATTGACAACGTTGCTGGGCCAGCCTTCGGAGGCATGCTGCAGGCCCTGAAGCGAGGTGGAAGATATGTTTCTTCCGGGGCGATCGGAGGTCCTTTAGTGACACTCGACATGCGCACCTTCTATCTGAAGGATTTGACGTTGATTGGTTGTACTGCATGGGATGAACCCATTTTCAGAAATCTGATTTCGTACATCGAGCGCGGTGAGGTTCGGCCGCTTGTCGCAAAAATATTCCCGCTCGAACGCATAGCCGAAGCGCAACGCGAGTTTCTCGAGAAGAAACATGTTGGCAATTTCGTTTTGATTCCGCCTGAGCCATGACATGTGTTTGGTGTCCACTCCTTTCAGACCATCTCAACGTTCGGCCGGTGGTTTTGCCTTTGCCGGGAAATTTCCCGGAAGAAAATTCCTTTCTGATAATTGGTTAACAGCTTTTGCGGTGAAGAGAAACAGGCTTGAGATTTTCTTTCCTGCCGAGGATGTTTCGAAGAAAAGAGAGGCATCTTACTGTAATTGAATATATTATTTATTTTTTCATTTTATATTCATCGCTGGGCGGCGACGATTATGGTCGATCATGCTGGACGAATCCGTCTGCATTGCTTACTTTTTAGGAGTACCAAACAAATTTGCGAAGTATGGACCGCAAAACAGCAAGGACTCTATCGACTAAGGAGCGGATAATGGCCAAGAAGACGAAGAAAAAATGTTGCGGCAAAGCGAAAAAAGACGGTGGTAAGCGTTGCAGTAAGTGCCCGAAAGGATAATAAAATTAAATCACCCTGGTAAAATCAGGCAATGGCTGTAGCAATCCTGAGGGGGCACTGCAGCTTGAAATTGCCCGCAGTTACTGGTTTGGCCGGGGTGTTTTTTTGAGACACAATGCATGTCTTTTCCATCCATACTGATGCAAACGCCAAAGCTGTTTAAAGGCGAGTCCCTGTTCTCCGCAGGGTAATCTCTCGTTCCCTCCTGAGTATCCCATTTGTATATATCTTTCGTCCTCAATTTCGTCAAAATATTGCGCATGGCCACGTTGCAAAAAAAACCTTGTGATTGGCAAGAGAATTCGAAAATGGTACGATAGCCCAATCTGCATTCCAAGAAGCAATGCACCTCTAATGACAGCACAATTCTTATGCCCAAAGGATAATCATGGAAGAAAAATTTAAGATACGCTATGCCGAGCGCATGAACCAGTTGCCGCCTTATCTGTTTGGCATGATCAATAAGATGAAAATGGAAAAGCGCTGGAAGGGTGACGATGTGATTGATCTGGGCATGGGCAACCCCATGGATCCAACGCCCGGTCCGGTTACCGATAAACTGTGCGAGGTGGCCATCGACCCGAAAACGCACCGCTATCCGGTGGCCGGCGGCATGAAGAATCTCAAGCGGGAGATCGCCCTCTATTATAAACGCAATTACGGGGTTGATTTGACCGGGGAAGACGATGTTATCTGTACCATCGGTTCAAAAGAGGGGATTTCACATCTTTGTCTGGCTTTGCTTGGACCGGGAGATACGGTGCTGACCCCTGCACCGGCTTTTCCTATCCATGTCTACGCCGCAGTGATCGCCGGTGCCAATGTCCTGCGCATCCAGCTCAGTTCGGAAGACACCATGTTGGCACAGATCGTCGGAATGTGCAAATCGCTGTATCCGGGGCCAAAACTTCTGATGCTCAACTATCCCCATAACCCCACCGGGACGCTTGCGTCAAAAGAATTTTTTGTCGAGGTGGTTAAGCTGGCGAAGAAATACAATTTTATGGTTATCAACGACTTCGCCTACGCCAAGATTACCTTTGACGGGGTGGTCGCACCAAGCCTGCTTGAGGTGCCGGGAGCCATGGACGTCGGAGTCGAATTCGGTTCGTTTTCCAAATCCTATAACATGGCGGGCTGGCGTCTGGGCTATTGTGTCGGCAACACCGAGATGATTGGAGGGTTGGCCAAGATCAAAGGCTACTATGACTACGGGATTTTTTCGGCCATCCAGGTGGCAGGAATCGTTGCCATGCGGGATTGCGACGATCAGATTACGGAGCAGGTGGCGGTCTATCAAAAGCGTCGGGATTTCCTCTGTGATGGTTTGAGAAAAATGGGCTGGGAAGTCGAATCCCCGAAAGCGGGGATGTTTCTCTGGGTAAAAATTCCCGAACCATACGTCCGTATGGGCTCCATAAAATTTTCCATTGAGATGATGAACCGGGCGAACGTTGCCCTGGCACCCGGTGCAGGATTCGGCATTGAAGGCGATGACTATCTGCGGCTGGCACTGGTGGAAAACGAGAATCGAGTCAATCAGGCCCTCAAGCAGATGCGGCGGGCACTGAAGGAGATTGACGATGAAGTTGCCGCCGGCACATTTCACCTGAGCAAAGAAGGCGCGCTTAAATAATCTGTTTCAAATGCCTCCACCCTCAAGGGGCACCGAGAAGATTCCGGCTTTCATCCCTTCTACGGAGGAGAGAACAAAACAAGTTTATTTGCAATTTATAGTATTTTATTCAACAATTTAAAGGAGAATTAAATGGCGACAACAACAGAAAATTTAAAGGATGCTTTTGCCGGCGAGAGCCAGGCCAACCAGAAATACCGAGCTTTTGCGAAAAAGGCCGAAAAAGAGGGTTTTAAAAATATCGCCAAGCTTTTTCGGACCACCGCCGAGGCGGAGCGTATCCATGCGGAAGGGCACCTCAAGGCACTGGAGATGATCGCTTCTACGGCGGAAAACCTGCAGGCGGCAATCGATGGCGAGACCTATGAGTTTACCGAGATGTACCCGCCAATGGTTGAGCTGGCCCAGGCCGATGGTCATAAGGCCAAAACCATGTTTAAGTTTGCCGTCGATGCCGAGGAAGTCCATGCCCTCATTTATAAAAAAGCCCTGGCTGCCGTAAAAGCCGGAGTGGACATGGATGTGACAGATTTTTATCTCTGTCCGGTGTGCGGTTATATCGAGCTCGGCAGCGCACCTGAGAAGTGTCCGGTTTGCGGGGCCTTGAAAAAAATCTTTGTTCAGATCGATTAATACCCAGTGCCTGCTGTAGCCGCAGAGCCGTCGTGCCCATGCGGTTACAGCAGTATCCAGATTTTATCTGCTGTTCTAAAGGCTGCTTCTCGCCTTTTGTGACAATTCTTCAGTCATTGCCAGGACTTTCTTCGCCAGCTCCGGGGTCAGCGAACCCGTGCCGCAGGAAGGCGCGATAAGGGTCTGGCGTATCAACTGTTCCTCACTGAAACCGAATGCTGCAAGGAGCGCTACCTGTTCCTGCCACTTGCGGAACAGGGAATCGACTGACTCCTCAGCCACGACCAGTGGATCTCCCGTCGGGACAATACCCCATGCCAGGATGCCGCCACGGCTGAGGAAACTGATCAGCTGCTCCTTGTAAAGAACAAAATTGGCAAAATAAAAATAGGCGTCAAAGCTGATAATGTCGGCAGCTGAAGAAAGGGCCGGACCCCAGTCGCCATTGGCGCAGATATGTACCCCGGCAAGACCGCCAGCCTTTTTTATGACACCAATTACCTCCGCCACTGCATCGGATACCATTTCCCGCGAGATGCCGCCAAAGCCGCTCGAGCCAAAGCTGACCAGGCCAGGCTCGTCGATAAAGATAACAGGCGGTATTGCACCGATGTATTTCTGTAATTCGGCCACCTGCCACCATGCTTTCATCGACAGCAGTTTGATGAGTATATCCCGAAGGTTGTCATCATAAAATATCGAGTTGCCATGCTGGTCCTTGACGCCGATTCCGGTCGTGACCGGACCGGTGACCTGTCCTTTGGCGGTCAGATGGCCGGACGGGTTTTCGCGAAGAGAGCGGAGCAGGGTGGAAAAACCGGGTGCCGAATCCATTCCCAGGGCAAATCGGGAACTGTGCAGGCAGCCGGGGTCTTCCTCCACCCGCATATAGTCTTCATAAAAAGCAGCCATCTCCTGTTCGAAAGCAGGCGCATCGGTATCGATCCAGTACCGGTTGCCGTCGTCGATCAGGCCAGGTAAGCCGGTAAGAAACTGGCGGACCATCCCTTCGCGCGGATTTTTGGGCAACTGCGGCCAGAGCGGGATTTCGGGCGTATGGGTGAGGATGAGCTGCATTGCCTCCTGATGGTCTACAAGAGGCAGGCTCCCGATTAAAATGGGCAGGCAATTGGCATGAAACATGTTGATCGATAACTCCTTTGACGTAATTTTTATTTTTCCTTGCTCCAGGGGTTAAGGGCGTCGAGCAGCTTGAAGGGCGATTCGAGGGTTCGTTTGGCCAGATTGAAAAGACTCGAGCTGACCGCTGAGGCCGACAAGATGGTAACTTTTGGATCTCGCAGAGGGCCGTGGATGCTTACAGGAATGCTGACCAGGCTGCCTGCGAGGAGGTAATTGACCCCGGGGATTTGTTTCACTATGGTATTGGCAGTCTGGAAAGGTGCCGCCAACAGCTGCATGTCGACGGTCCTTTTTTCCAGATTGATCTCGCCTTGCCCGAGAAGGTCGAGAGTTTCACCGTCCATATGATATTTGTCGATGGCGAGTTGACCGTTTGTAAACCGGCCCTGTACCGTCATGGTTTTGTAAGGGAAACCGTTGCTGGTCAGGTTCGGCAGCCTGCCTTTGATGATTTCCGTGACATTGAGCACTTCCAGGATTCTGGACAACATTTTATCCTGCTCGATGATGCCTTTGCGAAAGGTCATCTGCAGAGGGCCCTGCATGTGCTTGATCAGTCTGTCCATTTGTCCTGTCATTTTGATCTTGCTGGAAAAATCGAGGTTGCCGGTCATCTTGACTTCGCCCTTGGTCAGACAGCTGTAACTGGTTGAGACGTCCAGTTTTTTTCCGGTAAGGGCCATGTCGACAGAGATTGTCTTGCCGGTTGCGGATATCGTACCTTTGGATTCAATGCCGCATACTCTGGCCTCGGTAAACTGTATATCGGTGCTGTTGTTGGCGAAGGAAACCGTGGCCTTTACCGGCGACCAGCTCAGGTCTTCCCATGTCATTCGGTTTATGTCAACCTTGATGTTCGAGCCGCCATCGCCCTGCAGCAGGACATGATCAATGTCCACCCGGTCGCCAGTCGGCAGGACCAGCGGCAGGTTGTCCCCGGTCAGCTCTCCTGCGACTCTCACTGTGGCTTGTGCTTTTGTCGGCAATGATACTGCCAGATTCCCTTCTAACCGACCGCTTTTGAATGCAGCATCGACGAACAGGGTCTGCAGCGTTTCATGTTGCAGGCTGCCGGTAAATGTAAAATCACGCTGATCATCGGAGCGGTCAAAGACCAAGGTCGCATCGGAATACTGGTCTGTGGCGGTCAGTTGGCGGATGCGAAGGCGGTCCGGAGTGTGGTCGACATCGGCGGTGATTACCGGACCATTGTCAATTTCTACCGATCCTTTGAAGGAAGTGGTAATACCAGGTAGCCATGAGATCTTGCTGTCACTGATGGTCAATGGTGCGTGGATCATGTAGGCGTCAGGCATCTTGAATTGCGTTGCGAGCCATGTGACGGATTGTGTTCCCATGCGGCCGTTCAACGACAGGTCGAGACGATCGAGTTGTCGTGGAAAACCTTTGACAATACCGGACAAGGAAAGCGCAGCATCCTGGCTGGCGGCTTTTAGTTTCTTGAAACTCAGCTGCTGCGGGTTCATGGTAAATTCACCGCTCGCAAGGTGGATGGTCTCCGGGAAGAGTTCTGTTGTTATTGCCAGATTGTTCAGGGTCCCGGTTGAAGTGATATCCCATGCAGACGGCATACCGAGTCGTCCCTTCAGCTTCAAGGAAGACATGTTGATTCGACCGCTCACCTTTTGTAATATCTGCAGTTGATCCTGCAGCCCTTCCCGGGAGGCCAGCCACGGATAGACCTCTGCCAGGTCACCGTCTAGTGCCAGCTCCAACTGGAACAGATCGTTTGTATCCGTCAGGCCTATTTGCAAAGACCCGTCCTGCCCGGTAGAATTTTTCAGGCGGGTTGACAGCCCGGTACCCTGCAAAATGCCCTTGCTGATCACCACATCGCCGGCCACTTCGGTCAATTCGAGCTCTATCTCCGGGATTGCGATCCTGCCAGCCTGCACATTTCCCTTTATGACGAGGTTATCCAGGCGGCCCAACTCGGAGATTGTCGTACCGTGGGAGGTGAAGGTGATCTGGTCCACCTGTCCGCCGCGCAGGTAGGTGAAAATTTCCTTGATAGGGGTGGTGTCGCTTGCCAGGGCCAGAGCTGCCGTGCGGCTTGCCTCGACATCGATGTTGCTGCCGGACAGGTTCAGGGTGACCTGTGGTTCGGTCGGGGTGAATATGAGCTCCCCGGACAATGAGAGACGTGGTTCGCCGAAATCCAGCTGGTCAAGAGTCGCAGTCATTGTCCCGGCTGCCATCCGGACACCGGCGCTCAAATTGAAATCTTTAATGGTCTCCTGGTGATTCTGGTGGTAAACAGTCAACTCGTCAATGTGTGCCTTGAGCCGGAACTGAGCGGTTGCGATATTGGGTATGGTGGTTTCGCCCTGCAGGTTCATACCGGACATACTGACCAGTTTTTGTTTGTTCTGCATAAGTGTCACCTGCGCGTTGCTGACCTTTGTGTCCAGGCCGAGGAACATCGGGCCGACAGCTTCTATGGACCGCGCCAACTTCTCTTTGATCGTGGTGAGTGTCAACGGTTGTGCAGGGGGGATATTCTTTTGGGCGTCGGGTAATGCCAGGCTGAGTTGCGGTGTGTCCAGATCAAGCGCGGACAGTTGTATATTGCCGGTCAGCAAAGGCAGTAATCTGGGCGAGATGCGCAGGACTGCAATGGTGCCTTGTGTCTGTTCCGGTAACGTCAGGCTCACCCCTTGCAGTTCGATACCCGGTCGGGGGAAGTAACAGAGATCAATTGCCTGGTAGTCAAGCCGCCCGCCGGTTTTTTCGGTGGCCAGTATTTGGATTTTCTCTTTGAGCGCAGGCGAAACAAGGAGCCGCGGTGCAAACAGCATCGCTGCTCCTACCAGCAGTGACAACACGACGACGATCCCGCCCAGCAGTGGTATCGCGCCAGGGCGGCTGGTGAAAATGTTTGGTTTCTGCCTGGTTGGTTCGCTGCGTTTCATCTTTTACCACACGGTTGTAGTCGCAGAAAATTGTTGAAAAGATCGGCAATAATATTTTTGCATATATTTTATCATGTAAAACGAGTAAGTCAGAGACCCATGACCCCAGCGAAAAGTTAGGAAAGTCAGAATAAATAGCATGAAACCGGATATTTTCCTGCAGAGAACAAGAAAATAATCCGTAAGACACGAAAAAACAAGACGGAGCAAAAAAGTAAGGACTTCTATGAAACCAATCGATCTCTTTAGACCGCAACAAGCGTGTACCATTCAATATGTCCTGACAGATATTGACGACACCTTGACGCATTCAGGCCGGATTCCCGCCTGCGCCTACCATGCTTTGGAAAACCTGCAGAAAATCGGGGTACAGATCATTCCTATTACCGGCAGACCCGCCGGCTGGTGTGATCTCATCGCCAGAATGTGGCCGGTAGCCGGAGTGGTTGGTGAAAATGGTGCATTCTATTTTGTCTATGATGCGCACCATAAAAAAATGGTTCGTCGATACGCCAGGACAGAAGAAGAAAGAGCGCAAGACCGGATGACACTTTCCCGGGTGTGCACAGAAATTTTACAGGCTGTCCCCGGTTCCGCTGTTTCTGCCGATCAGCATTACCGGGAGGCCGATCTGGCCATTGATTTTTGTGAAGACGTCTCTCGATTGTCGAATGACGATATTGCGAAGATCGTCGAAGTTTTTCAAAGAAATGGGGCATCTGCCAAGATCAGTTCCATCCATGTCAATGGCTGGTTCGGCAGGTACGATAAGCTTTCAATGACCAAACTACTCTTTGCCGAACGATTTGGCCTTGTTCTGGATGACATTAAAAAGACTGTTGTCTATGCAGGGGATTCGCCCAATGACGAGCCGATGTTTGCTTACTTTCCTCACTCTGTCGGGGTGGCCAATGTGCTGCAGTTTCAAGAAATACTCGTGCATGCGCCGACCTGGATAACTGCTGCTGAAGGTGGTTATGGTTTTGCTGAATTGGCAAACCATCTTCAGCAGGCTATTTCTCCTTCTCAATAAGCCCCTTAACGAACCAGCGCTGCATTGACAAGACAACCAACACCGGTGGCAGCATGACCATGAGTGCGCCACCCAGGGCAACATTCCATTCGGGGAGGTCATCGGCCTGGGGAATCAGATCCTTCAGGCCAATCACCGCGGTGGTCATGTCCGGATTGGTGGTGATGAGCAAGGGCCATAGATACTGGTTGTAGCCATAAACAAATTCAATAACTATCAGCGCGGCAATATTGGTTTTTGACAGCGGCAGCAGTATCTTGAAGAAAAAGGTCATCGGGCTGGCTCCATCCATCTTTGCCGCTTCGCACAGTTCTTCAGGGACAGTCAGAAAGAATTGCCGGAAAAGAAAGGTACAGGTGGCCGAGGCGATAAGCGGCAGAATGAGACCGGTGTAGCTGTCGAGCAATGACCAGTTGAGATGCATCTCAAAGTCATTGCCGGTGAACCACGAAACTAGGCTGTTGAGATGCAGGGCATCCCAGGTCGCCTGCATGGGGCCCAGGACATTGGCAGCAACTTCATAGGTCGGCATGATACGTACTTCCACCGGCAGCATCAAGGTGCAGAAAACCGAGGCAAATGCCACCACCCGCAGACGATAGTCAAAATAAACGATGGAAAAAGCGCCAATAATCGAAACGGCTATTTTACCAAAGGTTATGCCTGTTGCCATGATAAACGAATTGAAAATCTGATTGCCGAGATTTCCCCTGGTCCATGCCTCGGTCATATTGACCATAAACTGGTCGCCGGGGATGAGCGGCATGGGCACCTGGGAGACTTCGGCCAGGGGCAGAGTCGCTGCGATGAGGCTGTAGATTATGGGAAAACCGACAATAAGAATGCCAATAATCAGAAAAACGTACGTGAAAGTATCTAAGATGGGAGTTTTTTCAACCATGGCGCCTATCCAGTGTATTGGACTTTCTTTTCAACATATCTGAACTGTAGAAACGTTATAACGACTATCAGTGTCATGAGGACGACGGATTGGGCGGATGAAGATCCGAGATTCAGGCCGACAAAGCCATCCTGATACACTTTATAGACAAGGATGTTGGTTGATCCGCCGGGACCGCCCTGGGTTACCGTATGAATCACCCCGAATGTTTCGAAAAAAGAATAAATAATATTCATCACCGACAGGAAGAAAAAGGTCGGGGAGAGGAGGGGAAAGGTAATCGTCCAGAACCTGGTAAATGGACTGGCTCCATCTATTGCCGCTGCCTCGATGAGCGATTTGGGGATAGCCTGCAGTCCTGCCATGAAAAAGACAAAATTATAACTGATCTGTTTCCAGGCGCTTGCCATCGTGATCATGGCCATGGCATCGGTGCCTTTTAAAACCGGGTTCCAGTCGATTCCCAACCAGGCCTTGATTCCCAGAGCAACAATTCCGTACGAAGGATGGAGCAGGAACAGCCATAATACTCCAGAAATGGCCGGTGCCACGGCATATGGCCAGATGAGCAGGGTGCGCACCAGGGCCGTAGCTTTTAAGGCCCGATTGGCCATCGTGGCAATAAACAGGCCAAGGGTAATGGACACCGAAGCAACGGCGATGCTGAAGATGAATGTGGTCAGTATCGACCGCAGGTACAGTGGATCGGTAAAGATTTCTTTATAGTTATAGAACCAGACAAATTTGCTGCTCTGACCGAAGGGATCGCTGAGCAGAAAAGACTGAATCAGTCCCTGGACTGCCGGCCAGTAGAAGAAGGTCAGCGTGACAATAACCTGCGGCAGGATCAGCAGATACGGCAGGTAGGATGATTTAAAGGTCGATCGTTTAAGCATGTCCCGACACGTGGCAAAAGCCCCTCTTTGGGCTAGGGGCTTTTGCTTGATGAAAAATATTATTTGTAGGTCTTGGCAAAAGTCTGCAACTGAATGTTACTCCTTTCAGCGGCGTTGTCCAGAGCCTGTTTAGGTGTTTTCGTACCGTTCCAGACTTGTTCCAGTTCTTCGTTGATAATATTTCTGATTTGTACGAAGTACCCTAAACGCAGTCCCCGGGAGATTTTTGTTGGAATTGCTCTGTTGAGCTGATCAATACCAACCGTTTGCAGTGGATTTTCTTTATAGTATCCTTCTTTTTTTAATTCATCATAGGCATTTAAGGTAATGGGAAAGTAGCCTGTTTCCTTATGCCAGTACATTTGCATTTCGTTGTCTGCAAGAAATTTCAAAAATGCCGCAACACCTTCGTACTCTTTCTTGCTGTGTCCATTCAATACCCAGAGAGAGGCTCCGCCGATAATACTGTTCTGGGGCTTTTTCATCCATGCTTCAACAGGCAGCGGAGCTGCGTCCCATTTGAAATCTTTAACGGCTTCTTTGAGTTTGGCTATGCCGCTGACGGAATCCATGTAGATTGCGGCATTCTGGGCGATGAATTCAGATTTGGGCCCCTGATATTTCTGGCCGCCATACATGAACCGTTTGTCGGCAGCCCATTGCTTGAGCATTTCAATGTGACTGATAACCTTGGGGTTGTTAATCAGCAGTTCGCAGTCAAGTCCGCCATATCCATTGTCTTTACTGGCAAAAGGAATATTATGGATAGCACTGTAGTTTTCAATCTGGATCCATGACTGCCAGGCGCTTACCATGCCGGCTGGAGCGACACCACTGTCGACCAGTTTTTTGGTGATTTCTCCCAGCTGATCCCAGGTGATGGGTTCTGTTTTGGAAAGCAGTGGAATGCCGGCTTTTTCGAACATGGATACATTGTAATACATGATCGGCGTGGAAGAATTGAAAGGCATGGACATCAAATTGCCATCCGCGTCCATATAATAGGAGAGAACAGCCTGCAGGTAATTCGACCAGTCGATCTTATATCCGGCATCGGCCATAAGTTTATATACCGGGTAAATTGCCCCGGATTGCATCATAGTCTGGGTGCCGACCTCAAAGACCTGGAGGATATGCGGCTGTTTCTTGGCCCTGAACGCGGCGACTCCGGCATTCATGACTTCGTCGTAATCGCCTTTATTGGTGCCCACCACGACGTATTCAGACTGTGACTCATTAAATTTTTGAATCATCGTGTCAACAACTTTACCTCTGGCGCTCCGCATAGCATGCCACCAATTGATGGTGACAGGCTTTGCCCATACCGCTGCGGGAAAGGAAAGGCACAATCCTACCACAGCAATTACGGCCAATCGGTTCAATTTCATGGTATCTCCTCCTGAGTAGTAATTTGAAATTCCACCCTGCGGACAGGGTATCCCAGCACAATCTGTAAAAATTTTTCCCTCACTGGAAATAGTAGGTAATGGATTGAGAGTCAAGGTAAAATTTTGTTATTGGCCCCGGTAAACGGGAAAAGATCAAGCGCCGCGTTTTGGCTGTATCTTTATGTTATTAAAATTAAATTTATATCTCGTTTGCCTTTCTTTAATTGCGGAATTTCCGGAGTAAGATTCCAAAAAAGTGTTGTGTTCAGCCCTTAATTAATGTTTTTTACATGGGCGAAAAAACCAGCGGGTCCATTTAAAGATTTATCACAACGGCGGTGACTGCAGACATGACGGAACTACGCTTTAATAATGTAATAAAACGATATGGTAAGGTAGAAGTCGTCCATGGCATTAATCTGAGTGTTGTCGACAAAGAATTTCTTGTGCTGGTCGGTCCGTCCGGCTGTGGGAAATCGACGCTTCTTCGGATGATTGCCGGGCTTGAGGAAATTTCTGAAGGCACCATCTCCATAGACGATAAGGTTATAAACAATGTCGCACCAAAAGACCGTGGTCTGGCTATGGTTTTTCAGAACTACGCCCTTTATCCACACATGAATGTGTACGAAAATATGGCTTTTGGTCTGAAACAGAGAAAAACTCCCAAGTCCGAGATCCAGCAAAGGGTGCAGAGTGTGGCGCAAATACTTGGCCTGGAAAATCTCCTCCAGAGAAAACCCCACGAGCTTTCCGGCGGACAGCGCCAGCGTGTAGCCATGGGCCGGGCCATGGTGAGAAAACCTTCAGTTTTTCTCTTTGATGAACCGTTGTCAAATCTCGATGCCAAGCTGCGTATCCAGATGCGTGCGGAAATTAAAATGCTCCACCAGCGAGTGAATTCGACAATGGTTTATGTCACCCATGATCAGGTTGAAGCAATGACTCTGGCCGACCGGATCGTCGTCCTCAAGGATGGGTATATTGAGCAGGTGGGGACGCCGCTGGAGCTGTTTTTGAGACCAGCCAATGTATTTGTTGCGGGTTTTATCGGTACTCCACCGATGAATCTTCTGCGTTGTGAGATTGCCCTGGATGACGGGCGGGTGTGGCTGGTATTTCCGGGAGGTCTGCGCGTGCCGGTGCCGCCAAGGCAGGATGCCAGTCTTGAGCATGCGCTCGATGTTGTTATGGGAATTCGAACAGAAGAGATAACCCTTGTCGATGAAGAAAGTTCTTTCCCGGCAGAATGGATTTATCCCGCTGTTGTTAAGGTCGTCGAACCGCTCGGCAATGAAAACCATCTGCACGTCGAGGTACACGGCGAGACATTTGTGGCTCGCTGTGAAGGGCGCAGAATTGTCAAAGCCGGTGCAAAAGTCAACATCGCCTTTAACCTTGAGCAGCTGCATCTGTTTGATGCAAAATCTTCTCAGGTTATTTACCAGGGAAAGTAAAATGTACCGGTTAGGAAAAATCGACGACTATGCTGATCCATGCAAAAACTACCGGTAGCGACACTTTGGCGGATGGCAAGAGGCAGGTGATATGGTATAATCCGCAAGTACCCATATCTCTTTTTTTCCTTTTGGAGCATTCCCCTTCATGTCCATACTATTGTCTCTTTTTCTTGCCGTCCCTTGCTTCTTCCCGGCTTGCTGGCGAATATTGACCAATTCCATTACTCAACCCGCCGGACTTCTGTCGGATCTGGGGCTTGGGCTGATCCTCTATGGGGTAGTATGGTGCAGCCCTCGCTGGCTAAAAGCATTTATGTTGGTATTCTGGGCGCTTACTCAGATCATGTCGCAGGAGTTGATGGCGGCGATGAAGCGCTTGCCTTCCTGGCAGGATCTGCAGTATCTGGTCGATCCGACGTTTGTTAAAAATACGACTGCCGGCATGCACCTTGCCAATCCTGGTTTTACGCTGATCTTTGTGTTGTTGACGGCCGCAGCAATCCTGGTCCCGCCCCGACGCCCCGGCTGGGGAAAGATAACGAGCTGTCTGCTCGCTGGTCTTTTGCTGCTTGGTCTGCACTACCCCGTCAGCAGGGCACTGGGCAACCAGAGCGTGGCCGCCCGTTACAATCCGCTGCATTGGTTTGTTACCGACGCATCTTCTAAACTGTTTTCCCGCGAGGTAAAAGGACTCAGTGTTGCCGATCTGCCGTCAAGCCTGAAAACAGTTGATCTGGACGGGAAAAGATTACTGGCGAAGGGCCGGGCCAAAAATGTGCTTATCGTTATCCTCGAAGGTGTCCCCGGCATTTCTTTTCCGGAAATTCGCCGGGAGATGCATGTGGAGGATATACCTTTCCAGATGGACAAACTTTCCAAGAGCACCTCGGACGGCATGCTGGTGCCGGATTTTGTCGATCACAGCCATCAGACCATTCGTGGGCTGTATGCCATACATTGTGGTGATTTCAGTAAGTTTTCCTATGAAATGCCCAAGGCCATGGAGTTGCAGAATAATCCGGACCGAGCCGCCGAATGCCTGCCGGCGCAACTGGAGCGACAGGGATGGCAGAGTCATTATCTGCAGGGGGCTGGTCTGCAGTTCATGAACAAGGAAAGAGCCATGCCGACCATGGGGTTTCAACATGTCCATGGTGTTGAGTGGTTTACCGAAAGGACCCAGACCGATTTTATCTGGGGAACAACGGATGGGGATTTTTTTAAAGGAGCAAAAAAATATATTGGCGAGCTGCAGGCGGCGAACAAACCGTGGTTTCTGTCGCTTTTGACGGTCGCAACCCACCAGCCATTTTCCGCAACCGACGAGCAGGCAAAGAAATACGGTTCACGACTCAATGCAACGATGGCTCTTCTTGATGAGTCTGTTGCCACCTTTATCGACGGACTGCGGCGGGATGGTGTTCTCGAGGACACCCTGGTGATCATTACCTCCGATGAATCCCACGGGGCCGATGGTGCCGACTGGTACAGCAGCTGGGGGCTCGGCATCGTTCTTACGCCGGAGCATGAGCTTTTGCCGCGAATCAAGAAAGGTACTTACGGGCTGGTGGATATTGAAGCCTCGGTGCTCGACTATTTCAATCTGCCGATGCCGCCGTCTATTATCGGCAGGAGCATATTTCGCGACTATAACAGTGCACGGGACATGGTTTCCTATACCAGCAGCAAGTTGCGCTGGCAGACGGCAGATAATTTCCTGTACGAGTGCGGTAGAGACGACACCTGCCGAAAAATAAAAAACCAGAAGATCATCGGCCCCCGACCTGAAGCGTATGAACAGGATACCGAAAACCGAGCCGGCCGCCTTTTTGGTCTAGCGACGGTTCTGGACCATAAACTTGCTGGGCAGCAACAAAAACAGGTGCTCCAGTTTGCCAGTGGTGAGATCAGGCAACTGCCGGAAAAGATAAAAAGTGAGTGGACAGATAACCTGACAGGGGCTCAGTATCTTGATTTTCCTGCCAAATCAAAAATTCACGTTGATATTAAGCTGAAAGCTTTGACAGCACCACCGGAAGGGATTCAGATGAAACTGACCCTCCGTCAGTTTGAGAAAGAGGCGGGGGATATCAAGCATCCCCAGTTTCCGCTGCTGCATGCAGGGGAAGAAGGTCATATTGAGTTTGATTTTCAAAATCAGAAAGCCAGACAGGCTTTTTCCTTTCATCTGGTCGGCGAAGGCCTCAATTCCTCGATTCAATTGCAGAAATTTGCCGTGACTATAGACCGCGAAAAAGGTTGAGTATGGTTTGTGCCCTGTATTCCTCTATGCAAACAGCTTATCCCGCCCACAAGCGTTGCGGAATAAGTACTTTCTCGAAATTCTATCTTGAAAAGCAGAAAGAATTTCAAACGTACTAAATAATCAATGGTTAGCAATGTAACGGGAATAGAGAGCCTGCAGGAGTCAGAGATCTTTAAAGGACTCACCTGCGCGCAGGTGGCAGATGTCCTGCAAAGAGCAAAGAGCATAACACTCCCATCTAAAAGTATGCTTTTTACTCAAGGCGATCCGGCTGAACGGTGTTTTCTGGTTCATTCTGGGCGGCTGAAGCTGACCAAATTCAATGAGCAGGGCAAAGAGATAATTCTCCGCTATATCCTGGCCGGGGAATTAACTGCGGCAATGGCCGTTTTCAAGGCAGGCGCGTATCCCGTTACGGCCGAATCCATCGACGAAATCACTGCCAGCAGCTGGGATAAAACGACCATGCTCGCATTGATGCGTCAATATCCGGATATTGCCATTAATCTGCTGGGCGTTGTCACCGAGCGCATTGACGAGATGCAGCATCGTTACCTGGAACTCTGCACCGAGCAGGTAGAGCAGCGTATCGCCCGGTCCCTGCTTCGGCTCATGCGATCTTTTGGCTTGAAGACACCAAGGGATACGCCTCGAGATCTCATTGAGCCGACAGGATATTGCCGATTATTCGGGGACTACGATATATACCGTCAGCCGTACGCTCAGTGTCTGGGAGAAAAAGGGCTGGATTCAATCAAGGCGTGAGCGGATCGTTATTGTAAAGCCGCAAAAGCTCGTGCAATTGGCCGAAATTGGCTGAGCAGCAGGGGCCCCTCTTGCTGTGTATCTTTTCTTTACTCTGCGATAAAAAAAGGGGCAAAACCGTCCGCCGGTTTTGCCCCACTGCCGA
>AMWB02051630.1_pt2 | contig 54319 bp, 50 predicted proteins | sample 200311 | NCBI WGS metagenome assembly AMWB02 (sample SAMN02737377, study PRJNA173069) | bioreactor metagenome | biome: anode biofilm in microbial fuel cells | place: USA: California | collected 2010-12-16 | reverse complement strand
GGCGAACTGAGGCTGCGGCAGATGAAGCTGCCGCAGCCTCATCCAAAACAGGTAGACCCGGTATATTAAATCTATTATTTTGAAACGAAACAACTCTTAAATGTTTATCCACCAAAGCAAATGTTACTAAATAATAGGGAACTTCTGTAAGATTCATAGATTCAAGAAGTAAAATTTCCGTATCATTTTCACTAATAAAATGCCTTATATGATCAAAAATAGCTCTCAACCCTTGGTCACCCATTGGTTTGTGGCTCAAATCTAGTGTCTTTGTTTCAGGATGATAATACTGTTGTAATCTAAATGTATTAATTCTTTCTCTTCCCAAATCAACAACTGTAGCTCCGGATGGTGTTTTATCAATGGTAGTTACTCGCACAGGAGTTATATCATGATCTTGTATAGCATGCTCAGTAGGCACACCCATCTCCACATCAACAGCTACAGCATCTTCCGTTTCTTTGCCCTTTTCTTTTTTCATACAATTCAGAGAATTAAAATCAAAAAAAATAAAGCTAATAGCCGCACAAATCAAAACAAAATTAAAAACTCTCATACTCCTCCCCCTCTCCTCTTACCCCAATTTCTTACTTACCCATAACAGGCTAAATGAAAACATAATTATTTTTCTAATATAAATATATATATTTATCATACCATACGAAATAGTTTTAAATTTTAAATCAGTATATTGTGAATTATAAAGGGAAATATACAGATTCAAAAACTAACATTCCAAGAACGTTTCCATTCTTGACAAGTTTTATGTTTTTTGGTTAAAAATATATTGTGTGAGTAAAAATCATTATTAATCCTTTAAATTTTAGGGAGACTATATGAACAAAAAAGAACTGTTAGCTCTGACATGCATTTCTTTGGTTGCAGGCAACACATCCGCACACATATTCAGCCGTGATTTTTTCAAAGAGCTAGACTCTATGGAACGATTCATGGACAACCGATTAAATAATATAAACATGTACAAAAATGAAAAAACTCAAAAATTTACCATTGAAGTTGCCCTACCCGGATTTGAGAAAAAAGATATTAAATTAACAATTGATAACAAAAGTGGAATCTTAACAATTACAGCTGAAAACAAGAAAGAAGAAAAAGAAGAAGAACAAAACGAAAAAAATATTTATATTCACAAAAGCAAATCAATTGAAGAAAAATACTTCAATCGCTCTTTCACATTACCAAGCTATGTAGAATACAGAGATGCAACAAAAATAGAAACCACCTATAAAAATGGGATGCTAAAAATAGAATTTCCATTAGGTGAGAAAGAAAAAACAGATAAAATAACATTACAAATAAGTGAAGAATAAATTTTTAACCGATAAAACAGCCGGGTGTCTTATTACCCGGCTGTTTTATCGGGTTAATTAATTGCATTTTATCGCAGGACTGAAAACTAACGATGATGGCAATTGGTGTAAAATACACTGCCTAACCGTACACCCCCTACCATTAAAAGATGTATCTATAATAGACTCGCCTCCGAGCTCAGTTATACATTCAAAAAATTCTTGCACTAAGTCAAACAGATACTCCATATTCGTATATATATTTGTAAATACCGTACAATCAACAAGAGAAGGATATCGGAAAGCCAATTTATTAAAAAGTATCCATGAAATTGTTTGCCTATTTACTTCCTCTACAGAAAGGCTTTTAAAAAAGTATGAATATCTGAAAGCTTCTATAAGCATCCTTAATATTTCTTGATGGTTCCCATTTGATTGTAAACGGTAACAAAACAAATCCTCAATTATTGTTTTATTACCAAGAAGACTTGTTCCAAGGTCATATAAAATATCATTTAACCTGCTTTGGAAACACTTTTTATAAAGGTTAATGATACTGGATACATCACTAACTGACCATCTTATAACGGCTGTGCGCAAAATGTGCGCCAACACATAAACATCTTTATCAGTAATTTCTTTTTCACTAATATATATTCTGGAAAATTTGCCATAACAGTCTATTCCACAGCGACAAAAACGCTCAGCTGAAACAAGCGTATCCAAAATTTCTTTATGCTCTCCCATTGCCTGCAAACGGTAATAGATTAGATCCTGAAGTATAGTCTTGTTTCCTGCACTGGTTTGGGTATCGGACAAAATATCCAGCAATCTACCTGGGAAATATTTCATGTAAAAGTTTAAAAGGCCGGTTACTTCATCACAACGCCATCTTATAACAGACGTACGTAATATTCTCGCCGTTATACTAATATCACTTTCATCCAATTTAGAAGACATATCTATACAATGCACATCAGAGCGCTGAACAATCAAGAAAAATACCAAACAAGCAACAAATAAATATTTTTTAAACATAGCTGAACTCCTTTTTTAAACTCCAGCACTAAACCCTCCAGTATTACACCCGTGATTTAAAATATTAAAGGAATTGATCAATGTAAAGAACAATTTATTATTTATGAATATTTTAATTTTTTAATATATAATTACAAACTCATTATACCTAAAGTAATGGCGAATCCTTAAAGCCAATTAATTGACACTCTGAATTAGGCAAAATACCATATCGTTCTTTTACCAATTCTTGCATTTTTCTTGCAAGCCCAATGACATCATTACTTGTCGCCCCGGGTTTGGTCACAATCATATTTGCATGTTGATGAGACACAATAGCATTCCCCAAAGCCAACTCACCTTTAATACCAATTTTATCGAGATAATACCCCACGAATAGAAGTTTTTTTCCATTAATTAAAAAATCAACCTCATCTTCATGAAAATTTCTAAAAAAGCTTCCACACGTATTTGAATTTGGGTAACGACGCATACGATGGCGAATAATTTCATCTCTACGGCCCCTGGCATATGCAGCATCAAGCTCGGTGCCTTTTTTTAATTTAAATATCGCACTAATTAGAAAATAATCGCCACTTAATAATTTTGATTTATCATAGCCAAAATCAAACCAAGACTTATCAATATCTAAAATTTTACCAGATTGTTTTTCGATTACTCTGGCACTTACTAGAAAATCGGCCAAAAAATAGTCAAAATAATGAATATTAATATAAACAGATCCACCGACAGTTCCGGGAATATGGCTAAATTCCTCAAGACCTACTAATTTATTCGCAATACAAAAATCAATCAGATCCTGGATCTTAACGCCTGCACCGGCAGAAACTTTACCATTTTCATAATCAGCTTCAAGAATACACAACTCAGGTCTAATAACCAAACCATCAAAACCATCGTCACTTATTAAAATATTAGCACCCAGCCCTAAAACAAAAATTTCGAGCCTGTTTTGTCTCGCAAAATCAAGTGCAGCAGCAAATTCCTTCTCTGTGGTAGGCTCACAAAAATACTTTGCAGCCCCACCCGTCTGAAACCAATTTTTGTCATTCAATGTAATATTTTGTTTTATTTTCATATTTTCAACAAACATATCTAGCAACTCGGATAAATAGTTAATAATATAAGCAACAAGGAAAGAGATTAATATTGTAACAAATATTTTTAATTTTACATAAATTATCCCCAATAAGTAAAAACCGATGCATGAAATAATTACATAAATAATTTCTAAGAGTAATTACTTATTGTAGTGCGGCGCTTAAATGCCTTTTTTTTAAGATGATTGATTTTATAATCTGCAAACTGCTAGCTTGAAAATGAAAGGAAGGGGACAAATGAAGAAGATATTTTATATTTCAATAGTGTTGGCCTGCTTTTTGAGCTGGAAAATGAATCGCCTAACAGCTGAACAACCAGGAGATGAACCGCAAATGGCTGAACAACCCGTAAATTTGCAGCAAGAAACAATAAACAGATTAAACTGGGTTGAAACATATCACGGGGTCTCAACCCAGATAATGTTTGATTTTTCCAATCCAATTTATTTTGAAAAAAAGATCATCAAAGAGAACTTCCAGTTAAGATTGATATTCCCAGGTATGCAACTTGAACAGTTCAGCGTAAAACAGGTTATAGCAAAATTAAGTGAATTAAAAAAATATGGAATTATAAAAAATGTAACCGTAGCGGAAAAAAATAAGAAATTTCCAAAGGTCGTTTTGTACATAGATTTTGAAAAGACAAAACAGACAAAAGATAAAAATGACTTAAATGGCAACACGTACGTCTGTAAGCCAAACAGATTGTTAATTAAATGGTATAAAATGGAAGCCCCAAATAGACTTATCATAGATATTTTCACGCAAGAAGATTTGGACAGGCTAAAAAATAAAAATGAATCAGTTTTGTTTGCAAAAAACGATTTAATAAAATCAGACATAACGCCTAACAATTCAAAATCACGCCGAATAGTCCTTGATCCCGGCCATGGAGGTAAAGACTATGGGGCAAAAGGAAATGGATTAATAGAAAAAACAATTGCGTTGGATATTGCCAAACGCACAAAAAACATGCTTGAAGAGAACAAATTTAATGTATTATTAACTCGCACCCAAGACTGTGACCTTTCTTTAGTCGAAAGATCTACACTGGCCGAGCAACTTAAAGCTGATCTTTTTGTTTCAATCCATGTAAACTCAACTAAAAGCGCCTCAACAAATCACAATGGAATAGAAACCTTTTACCTTCAAAATTCCGACCTGGTTTCTCCAACACGTCATGGCGGTTTTTTGTTCATAAACCTGAAAAAAGATCCTTCTCTTATAACTTTAATTGATGAGTACATCCAAGCCAACACACAGCTTTCGCAAACCCTTGCAAAATCAATTCAATCATCATTAATTAAATTTTTAAAATCACAGAGATTTGATATAAATGATAGAGGTGTAAAAGCCGACAAATTTCGTGTATTACTTCGAAGTCCAATTCCTGCGGCACTTGTCGAAGTCGGCTTTATAACCAACAAAAATGACGCCTCTCAATTATCAGATAAAGAGTATCGTAATAAAATTGCCTATGGAATATTCCAAGGCATAACACAATTTATTCAACGTCAATAAACTTAATAATCAAAGATCACGCTAGCGCTTACTAGAACGTGTTTGCTTTGGCGCTTTGTCATCCTAAACTTGATTCATAACTGTCCGAAGTGCTTGATTGCTTTTACTAGAGCCATTTGTCATCCTGAACTCGTTTCAGGATCCATGGATTAGTAAAATTCATATTACGCTGGATCACTTCCCAAACGTATAAATTTAAATTTCGATTCTTCTGCCTGTGCAATATTTTTCAAAACATCAACATCAATTGGATTTCTTAGCTGCTTAACGTAGATTTTCACATCTTCCGGCAAGTGCTTTATGTTTATATCCCAACCGCTTGCTTCTTTTGGCAAAAATGCATAATAAAGCTCATTAAACGACATTAAAATCAAACGTTCTTCTTTTTTTTGATCTGCACTTTTTTTATCGATTGAGTGGGTGATGAAATCCGCATGATCGCAAAATCGTCTATAAAACGTAACTGAACCCAGATATTTATTATTTTCATCAAAAACCATCCAATCTGTAACTGATTTCTCAATTTTTCGTTTTTCTTTTGCTGACAAATGCGCAACAAACACACCGTTTTTACTATATTTTTTTCTTACCAAGCTAATTTTTCGTCCATCAAAATCGAAAGTTATCTTATCTTCAAGCCCATTATTTTTGTTGTTACCTTTTATAAGCCATTCCCAATTCTTTGAAGAATAATATTTTTCAAGAGAGGGTAAAAGTGGATCAATAATATCTATATTATAAATTCCATACTTTAAAAGTTGATAAATGTCTAAACCACCCGCAATATAAACAACCCTTGCCCCCTGTTTTGATTTTTCGGCAATCTGAACAAGTGTCTGATTATTCCAATCTTTCCACCCTTCTCCAACCAGGTGGTACCACATAGTTGAATAAAGAAATTTCACCAATTGGTGATCAGAATTATTATCAAGATATTTTTTGAAATCCGGCCACGTTAACGAATTAAAACAGTATTCAAAACAACGATTGGAAAAAGAGAATAATCGTTCTTTTTCCACAAATTTACTAGGATTCGAAAAAAATAGTCGATCAAGAGATCTATATTTATTAATGACAAAATTTACATCCAAATCTTGATCTTTCCCATTATTTTCAGCAGAAAAATCAAATTTATGATCTTTCAAATATGAAACAAATCTGGGCATGTTATTTTCGATCAGCTGATATATTGTCGAAAAATTTTGTCTAAAATCATCATCGATCTCAGATCCGGTTATTTGTCCATCTTCGGAAATATATCCATTGGTACAATCACTTAAAAAAGGCACCAAACTTGTCAATTTATCCCTATATTTCAAATAACTTTTATTAAACCTCTGTAAGAAAAATTCATTCATCCCATCCGGCATGTTATCAAATGAATAATCGGAATAACAGCGTTGTGATAAAACCCAATTTCCTAAAACATCCTGCGCAGTTTTAACGGTTGGAACAGGTTTGGCTGTTAATGCAAATCTAAAAGCCGCTACTGTCACAAATTTACAAACAAATAAAAGCACTGTTGCAAACACAATTTTTTTTGACTTTTTCATTACCAACTCCCTTTACCAAAGCAATAAAATACTACCCAAATTAGTTCAATTTAATTTGTATTCGAACCTAGTTTTATAAATGAAAAGTCTGAGTTGTCTGCCTTCTGCATATTGCATAAAACATTTTTATCAACAGGATTTCTCAGTTGCTTTACTAACATCGTAAAATTATCCCCTATTTTTGAAATATCAATTCCCCAGCTATCATTTAAATTATTGGATGCAATATAATAAAGTTCGTTAAAAGAAATCAATAAATGGCTATTATCTTTTTTTACAAAATCATCCTGCCTACAAAATCTACGTTCAAAAATAACGTTACCTAATTCATTACCTAAATCGTCGTAAACAGTCCATTGTGTGCGACTTTGTATAATATCAATAACTTTTCCAAAAGAAAGCTCCGCCTGAAAAGAACCCGCTTTATTAAAACTTGTCCTTTTCATAACAATTTTTCGATCGCCGAAATTATAATTAACAACATCTCCAATACCATTATTTTCAGTTTTGTTAACCACAAGCCAATCCCAAATATTAGAATAATAATCAGGCTGCGATGGAAGCACCGGATCAACAACAGTTATATTATAAATTCCATATTTTAGTAATTGGTAAATATCAGTCCCACCGGCAATATAAACAACAGTCCCCCCATTTTTAGTCAAATCTTTAAGCGCACTCAGCGTAGAGTTACTCCAATCTTTCCATCCATGTCCGGCAAGATAATTCCACATAATTGAATAAATCATACGCACTATTGGATAATTTTCCGGGTCTTTAAGAAGTTGTTGAAACTTTGGGGCTGTTGCCGAATAAAAACAAAACTCAAATAAGTTATTGGCAACACAGAAAAGATAATTCTGGGTTAAAAACGGATCAGAATTGGCAAAAAGCAGTTGGGCGAAATTCTTGTACTTATTAATCACGGTCAAAAAGTTTGTCTTACTTTCAACTTTATTAATCAATTCGTCCGTAAAACCATGAAACTTTAAATACGCAATAAATTTGCCAATATCATTCTCAAGATATTTGTAAACATCAGATAGCCGCCCTTTTGTTGCTTCAGTAAGTTCAAAATTATCCGGATTCAATGGATCCAGACAAAAAAAATCGGTAATGCTTTTTGTTAAATATGGCTTTTTGGCTGATTTTCTCAAAAGTTTATTAAACTCAGTAACATAGTTGCTATCTAGCGCGTTCTCTAGAAAATTTTTCTCCAGAAAATTTTGAAAATCAGAAACATTTACATTATCAAAAACATACTGAAAACATGGATCTTTTTTATTAATCCACCGCTTAAAAACCACATTATCGAACATTTCGGGTCCGTGCAACATCATTACCACTCCTATCGATATTAGCAAGTCAATTATTATAGCAGTTAATCTCTCTACTAATTCAATCTGCAATTCGCCCTGAAATAAAGCTATTAAACAACATATACTAACGCGCTATATCTGCAAGAAAAATTGACTCAGAAAAATAAAAAATCGCATAAGAAAATATCCGTGCACGGTACTGCCTAGCATAACACATGAGACGCTTTACTATAAATTTCCATGTTTTGATTATTTATCAAACTAACGATATAATGTATCAATTAAGAAAAATTGCCTTGTAACCGCTGGAAAGGATCATCCATGGAAGGAGACATTGTTTTATCATTTGAACTACTTGTTTTAATCAATTGGTTAATGCAAAATGAAAAACAAATGTTAAACAATTTAATAAAACACGCGCTAAAAAATGGACTTGCCGAGGAGTTTGAAAAAATCTCAGGCATAGATAACATTGAAGTAAACGAACAATTTTATACGACAGTTATTAGCTTTCTTCTGTTCATGGAAGACGAACTCATACAAAATTTGAGCCAAATAAAAATAGACAGAAATTCAAAAGACGATATTTTTCCCGTTTTAAATAAAATAGATATGAAAGATATCAATATTAAACCTATTTTTTCGGGGGCAAAACACTCCACAACCGCCAGTGTTGATACTGAAGAGACAAAAAATATCTTATTTCACCAGATTCTTAAGAACTGGAAACCTAATAAAAACGATTTACTAAATTAAAGAAAATATATGTTTTTTGGGCATAAAAACCGTTAAAAAACATAAAAATCGACTTTCCCCGACTAATTACTGAAAAATTTTATCCAGTTTTTGCTTTTCACATAGGCACTTTGTTATATTAAAACCAGGATGTTTCACATTTTTCGGTTTTTATAAAAAGGAGATGTAATGAATAAATTTCTTGTGGCGGTCGCCATAGTTGTAATTGGTGGTGCTTGTTATGCGAAAAATCCACCAACAACACGTCGATCTGATGGCCCATCAACTGGTAGCACAAGTGCTTATCCAGGATTCATGGGACGGATGGGATTAGGTTTTGAGGGGAAAAATAAGGCCATCATGGATACACGCAAAAAGCTTTTTGAATTAAAGAAGTTTAAGTGGGAGACCATGCGTCAAAATCTTAAAATTGATACTAAAGAATTCGCAGGCATTATCAATAAAAAGATAGATGACTTAAAGTTATCTAGCAAGACGTTTGACTCGCTTCGTAAATCTGCAAAAACTAACAGAGAGCGGATGTGTATTAATAAATTAGAAAATAAGTTTTTACGTTTTCAAATGATGCTTAAGTTTTTAGGTGAGGGTTGTCCCGCTTTAAAAGAAAAAATGCGTGATATGGAAGCCCCAATAGCTACTGAAGAATAAGCACTGACATAATACACTGCAATAAAAAAGAGGTGAGCGATTGAAAAGCTCACCTCTTTTTTATTGTTTTATGCGCAAATTTGATAACCAGTGAAATAACTGTGTATGCTTAAACTAGAAAAATTTAAAATCAAATTCTTTAAGCTTTTGTCGTAATTCAAACAGTGGCAATCCCAATACAGCTGTGTATGAACCATTGAGGCTTTTCAAAAAAGCTTGTCCAATTCCCTCAATAACACCAGCGCCACATGCATGCAATGCCCATGGCTCCTTTTCAAAGTATAAATCCAAACTCTCTTCGTCAATTGAGAATTCAACCTGGGCGCCAGTTGCCCAACACTGTCTTTTTTCAATTTCCCAATGCTGGCCTGCTGCTTTCATAATCTGCAAGCAACAACCGGTTAAAACATCTACCGGCTGATTACGAATTGATCTAAGCATATCTTTTGCATTTTCAAGATCTTTGGGTTTACCAAGAATATGAGTCCCAAGAATTGGGTTTGTGTGTGTTGTTTTTATTAAAGTATCTGCAGTTAAAACAAAAATTTTAGTTTCTTTAACTTCTGGTAACTGCAAATGTTGCATTTTATCGCAAGCAATTGCAATAACATATTTTTCAAAATTATCAGAGGGTTCAATAACACATTCCGAACTTTTGTGTGTCAAAACTTTAAAGTTAATATCTGCTAATTTCAACAAATTTTGTCTTGGTTCAGACTGTGATCCAAGATATAAAATGTCTCGACATGAAGTATCTTTCATACTTTTTCCCATGCACCCGTAAAATTCTGTTTAACTTTACCTTCAAGCTGAAACCCAAAAAGTTTGTCCTGCAACTCAGAAAAATCTAGGCCAGTTTTTATCAGTAGCTCGTCGAATGTGGCCGATTTGTCCAGACTACACAGAACAATGTCGTCACATTGATCACAACTGCTTTTTCCGATTTCCATCTGTCGGTCAATGCTTACGGCCGGTTTAAAAAGTCCTTGCGGTAAACACTCACCAAACTCTTCTAAAATATCGTTTGCATGGCAAACAAGCTTTGCCCCTTGTTTAAGCAATTCATTGCATCCTGCACTTAAATTATCGTCAATTCTGCCGGGAATGGCAAAAACAAGCCGCCCCTGCTCCAACGCACAACGTGCAGTAATTAATGCTCCGCTTTTTATGGCAGCTTGAACCACTAGACATCCGGAACTTAAGCCCGAGATTATACGATTTCTTGCCGGAAATGTTCCCCTATCTGGTTGGCGATTGAGAGGAAAAGGCGAAACGACCGTTCCGCCACTGTTCACAACTGTTTTAAACAGATCAATATTAGCTTCAGGATAAGGACACAAAAGCCCGGAACCCAAAACCACAACTGTTTTGCCACTGGAATTTAATGTTGTTTTGTGCGCCATTGTGTCCGCGCCACTGGCTCCGCCACTAACTATCACCCATCCGTTTGAGATAAGTGTGGGAAGAATATTTTGAATAGCATGTAATGCGTATTCATCCGCCATACGCGCACCTACTACTCCAAAATGTTTGGCTTGCTGATCAAACATTGCGCCCGAAACATAAAGCACAATTGGAGGAAAGTGAATTTGACGTAAAATTTCCGGATATTCCGAACTTAAAATATCAACAATCTTAATACCGTTTTTTTCTGCTAATATCAACTCTTGTTCTAAAACTTGCGAATCGGAAACACAATCATAAAGTTGTTGTGCACAGGTTTGTGATAAACCAAATTTATTAACAAAATCGAATGTAGAGTAATCGTAAATTACTCTCAAATCTAAGTTAATACCATTTTTTGCAATATCAGACCAATCCGGATTTAATAAATTTGGATTTTGGTCCAGAAACAGTTTATGTAATATTTTAAAAACTGTTGCCGGACCAACTTTTTCGGCAAGTGATAGGTGAAGCAATATCTCTGTGTTTTTGTTAAGCATTACCTACCTTAAATTATTCTTTCGATTCGTCTGATGCTGATTCAGTTTTATCGGTTTCTGTTTCAGTATTACCAGAGCTAGTATCACTAGAATCTAGCCCAGCTTCATCTGAGCCAGACATGTCTGAGGCGGATGAATCTGGTCCCAAATCTTCAATTTTATCAAAAGCCTTAACTGCCAACAATGTCTGAGTATCATCCAGTCTCACCAAACGTACACCTGCAGCTTGGCGGCCCATAGTGCGTACCTCTTGTGGAGACAAACGAATAATCTTACCATTTGTGTCAATCAATAAAACTTCTGAATTATCAGTAACTTGGACAAGACCAATTACTGCACCATTTCTAGCAGTAGTTGGAATGGTTCTTACGCCCAATCCACCACGGTGAGCAACTCTGAAATCATCAATCTTAACGCGTTTTCCAAAGCCTTTTGCTGACGCAAATAAAATATCTCCACCATCTGAGATAATTTCCATACCGACAACAGTATCTTTCGCACGCAATTTAATTCCACGTACACCTGCAGCCTGTCGTCCCATTGATCTGACTTCTTTTTCGTCAAACCTTATACCCTGCCCTTTGCTGGTTGCAAGAATAATTGAATCGGTACCGGAGCTTAATCCACAGAACGCAAGTTCATCACCTTCGTCAAGAGAGATGGCTCTAATCCCGGTTTTTCGGATTTTTGCAAACTCCATAGCATCTGTTTTTTTAATAACACCGCTTCTTGTTACCATAACAAGAAATTTACCCTCAAGTTCTCTTGCACAAAGCAGTTTGACAACTTTTTCTTCTTCAGGCATTTGCAGTAAGTTGACTATTGCTCGACCTTTGGCAATTCGACTTCCCTCTGGAATTTGGAACACATCCAAACTAAAAATTCTGCCTAAATTCGTGAAGAATAAAAGCTCGTCGTGATTTCTTGTAACAAATGCATCTTGAATAACATCATCCAACTCTTCAAGATCTGTGATACCCTGCTTACCTCGTCCTCCACGATGTTGGAGTGTATACGTTTCTAGTGGAACTCGTTTAATATATCCGCGACGAGTCAAAGTAATGACAACATCGTCATCAGGAATAAGATCCGCTTCACTTAAAATATCAACGGCACCCTCAATTTTGGTTTTACGAGGGTCTGCATATGAAGTCTTGATTTGCTCAAGTTCCTTGACGATCTCTTTGACAAGTTCACTTTCACTTCCCAAGATCTCTTCAAGCCTTGTAATAACTTTTTTAATATCAGCCAACTCTTCATTAATCTTGCCACGTTCAAGTCCGGTCAAACGCTGTAAACGCATATCAAGAATTGCTTTGCACTGTTTTTCAGACAAATTAAATTTTTTATTAAGATTTTCAGCCGCTTCTTCAGCTGTCTGGGATGCCTTAATTAATACGATAACTGAATCTATATTATCAAGAGCTATAATCAAACCATCAAGAACGTGTGCTCTTGATCTGTTTTTATCAAGATCAAACTCGCAACGTCTTGTGATAATCTCTTTGCGATGCAAAATAAAGTAATCAAGCATTTCACGCAAAGTTAAAAACACCGGTCTATTATCATATATCGAAAGCATAATGATTGACATGGATGTTTGCAGTGAAGTATGTGTATAAAGTTGGTTAACAACCACCTGAGGAATTTCACCACGTTTAAGTTCAATTACAAGACGAATGCCTTCTCTTGCAGACTCATCACGAATGTTTGAAATACCTTCAATAACTTTATTTTTAACTAAGTCAGCAATTTTTGTAATCAAGTCAGATTTATTTACCTGATAAGGAATCTCTTTAATGATAAGTGCCGCACTTTTTTTATCCTCTTCAACATCAATCACGCCACGCATAATAAACTGGCCATGACCTGTGCGATACCCTTTTACGATTCCAGCCCTACCACAAATGACGCCACCGGTTGGAAGATCAGGGCCAGGAATAATTTCGAATAATCTCTCTTCAGTAAGATTTGGATTTTTTAAAATTTCTATGCAGGCATTAACCACTTCTCCAAGATTGTGAGGCGGAATGGAAGTTGCCATACCAACTGCAATTCCGGTTGAACCATTTACAAGTAAATTTGGAATACGACTAGGCAAAACTGTTGGCTCAAATATTGTTTCATCAAAATTTGGAGTAAAATTAACGGTATCCTTTTCAATATCTGCCAAAAGTTCTTTTGCAATTTTGGCCATCTTTACTTCGGTATATCGCATTGCTGCTGCCGAGTCACCATCTATCGAACCCCAGTTTCCCTGCCCATCAAGGAGCGGATAACGCTTTGAAAATGTTTGTACAAGGCCAACCATAGACTGATAAATTGCAGAGTCACCATGTGGGTGGTAGTGACCAATCACTTCACCAACTACGGTAGCAGATTTTCTGTAAGATTTATCGTGGTAGTACCCTAGCTTGTGCATAGCAAATAGAATTCGACGATGCACAGGTTTTAGACCATCACGAACGTCGGGAAGCGCCCTGCTGACAATAACAGACATTGCATAATCAAGAAACGATGTTTTTAATTCTCTTTCAATCGAGAGTTTACTAGTTCTCTCTAAAATTTTTTCATCTTTGGGATCGTTAGTCATTAATCCGCCCTTCCCGTAAAAAATTTAATTTGGTTAAAACAATGAATTTACTCTTCTAGGTACGCTTGTTCCATACACGCGTTATACACGCTTTTGCGCGTTAGACAATAAGAATAACCAGCTTTAATAAACAAGGCAAGATTTTTGCAAGAGTTCACGTAGATTTTAGCTAGGATACAACTTTTTACAGAAAAAAAAATCAATTTTCTCCCTAAAATTTTATTTTTTTAGCAAACAGATTTTTTAGTATCCAGATTTTCCAACAACAACTAGATAAATATTACTATTCCAAACCAAGCTGCGGCAAAAACCAACGCCGTTAATAACGCATAACCGGCAGCAACAACATCATCAAGCATCACGCCCCAACCCGGAGCCTTTATCTTTTCAATTCTTTTTATTGGGTAGATTTTTGTGATATCAAAAAATCTGAAAAGCAAAAATAAAAATAGATATGCCGCCCAATCCTTTGGCAATAAAAATAGACAGATAAACATGCCAAGAACTTCATCAATAACAATCCAATGAGGATCTTGAATGGAAAAAACTTTTTCGATATATCCAGAACAAATAACTCCCACAAAAAGTAGAATTAAAATTACTGCCAAATCAAAAAACATAAGTTGTGTCGGTAAGAAAAATGTAATAACGGCTGTCACAAAACTTGCCATAGTACCAGGCCCAACAGGAACACATCCAATATAAAAAAATGTTGATATCAGATAACTTAATTTAAATTTTAATGTACTTAATTTATTCATTTACCACACCCTGGCAACTAGATTAATAATTTAAAATAATGCCTTAATGTCTTACTGAATATTACAAAAACTTCCGATTTTTCTTTTCTGCTCAGCATATTTCCCCTGAAGAAATGAATGAGTTTCTAATAATTTATCCCTTTTTTCTCCATCTTGAGTCAACCCATATCCAACAGTAAAATGTGTAATCATTTCATCATTAATTTTAGCATTATACGGCGAACTGACTAAAATTCTAATATATTTGTCACTTACATGCATACATGCAATCGAAAGCAAACTCTCTTTAGATAATACATCTCTACAATCCCAAGGATGCTCACAAAAAAGCGAAAGCCTAAGTATACATTCATCCATTAAATACTCAAAATTAGCTTCCTTAGAATAATCTAATGGAGTAAGTCCAAACTGGTCAAAAACATTAATCGGGTGTTTTGATTCCTCAATAAGCAACTTAACTAATTGAAATTTATTAGAAATAACTGCGTAATGTAAAAGAGTTCTTCCTGCTTCATCACGCCATTCAACTCCATTATGCTTCACAAAATCTCTCAACCAATTTTCATCTCCAATGGACACCTTCTGTTCAATAAGTTTCGAAAACATACCTGCTACATCTTCTGATGAAATTATACAGTCAGAACCTATAGAACATTGAAATCCATTAAGTATAACCTTAGAAACTGGAGCCACCGGAGGAGTTAAAGCCGCATCCAAATGATTTGTATTAATAACGGCCAATCCACAAAAAAATAATGCACAAACATAACCTAACCGTTGAGTAAAATTCATCATAAAATTTCCTTCTAATAGTATAAAATCTATTGTTTTCTTAATACAACAATCAATGGCCTTAAATAGTCCAATCCCGTATACAATGCAAAAACTGCAACAAGATAAACAAAGTATCTCACAAAATAATCGACATAAATTGATTGATACCCAGCATTATGCAACAACATGTTAGCAAAAAGAAAAGATATTGCTACAAACTGCAAAACCGTTTTGCATTTTGCAATTTTTGACGTAACCAAACTTGAACCGCGACTAATCAAAAAAGTCCGCAACCAAGTTATAAATATATCACGAAAAGCAAATACAAAAACAATCCACCAACCAATGAATTTGATATATGCGAAAACTGCAAAAGTCGTAAGAATTAATATCTTGTCAGCCATTGGATCAAGAAAAGCCCCAACGCTGGTCATCATATTCTGCTTTCGAGCAATATAACCATCATACGCATCGGTAATGGCTGCAATTATAAAGACAAAAATCGATAAAATTTGCATTTGCGACGTTCCAAAGAACAGCCACACAAAAATAGGGGTAAGTAAAATTCGTAAACCAGAAATAACATTAGGCCAATTAAAAAAAACACACATAAGACAAGCTAAACCACTTTGTTGAAATTTTATAAAATTCTCTTCCAATTAATTCATTAAAATTAAATTTTATCTGAATTAACTTACTGAGTCGAGCTAAAAATTAAAAGAAATATGCCGTTTTGCAGACAGTCGCGATAAAAAGCTTGCCCATACACCGAATTTTCACATTATTTTGTGCCAAAATTAAATATAAGTTATTATTAATAGATATTAACAATAGAAAAATATAGCACAGGAGGTTTTATTATGAAAAAAATTTCTTTACTCATTTCAGCATTTTTCTTGATAATATCGGTCTCAATAGAAAATGTTATCGCGATGAAACGACACGGTAAATCTTCCCATAACGTTGGAAGCCAAAAACGTCAATGTAAAAAAGATTTGGAAGATATCCACTCCAAAACAATTGCACCTGCAAATGTAATAACCATGGTGGATGCACAAACCCAAACGGTAGGACCTGCAGAACTGGAGGCTTCGCATGCTCACAATCAATCACAAATTACAACACCTGTACCACAAGTTAAAGTAATAAACGCATTTGTAGGCCCTACAAGTTTTGCCGACTGGTTGGAAGCCGAGGGAATTATTGAATGGTTAAAAATAAAGGGAATAAACGACTGCTTAATACGAATGCTACTCAATCCCAATCACATACTCGCTTCAGTATTTGAACAAACAACAAAATTAATCACCCCTCTAACCGACGATACCGGAGTTACAATTGAATCAGTTAATATAAATAACGAACCTTTAGAAATTCGTCCGTTACTAGGAACCGGTGGCAGCATAAACAAAGAAATGAATCCCTTGCTTTATCTCCTTAGAATAGATAAATATTGCCCATGCACGCCATCCTATTACGTAGTAGCATTAATATACCTTCAAAGATTGATCAAAAAAAATACACCCACTATTTTTAATAATATATCATTTTATAGAACATACTTAGCCGCTTTTATTGTGGCAAGCAAGTGGCTTCAAGACAAAATTCACCCAATCGAGCACTATGCAGAGGTGGGCGGAATTCCGAAAAATGAATTAATATCAATAGAAGAATGTTTTCTTAATCTTATTGATTTCGACATATTTGTCTCACCGGAAGAATTTAAAGAATCTTTCAAACAACTCATTAAGCCATCATAATTAATACATAATTGACAAATACACCCATTTGCGACTACAAAATAAATGTAGTATAATTACAAATATAATTACAATTGTATAATTAATAATATCACATTTTTTCGGAGGTTATCATGAAAATTTTAAGAGTTTTACTCGGATTATTTGTTATTTTTATATTTCAAAAGCCAACTATATATTCAATGAGATATGCTCTACCACAAACCGGATACGCAGTAAAACATGACGCTGCATTGAGAACTCTCCCAAGAGCTGAAGAGCTGTACTGTTATATACTTATTCAAAAGCTATTAGATAATCCAACACAAGAAAAATTTGATCAAAAAAAAGGATGCCTTACTAATGCTTGTAAACAAATCATTACAATGATTGAACGCAAATCCAAATCTCCTCAAACTTCAGAGGATGAAAGGGATCTTTTACGCATTATACAATCTAAGCTTCAAGCAAAACTTAACGAATTAATCAGATTATATTCAGACACTGATATTGATCGGCTAGTGGATCTGTTCGCCAGAATCAATATCTAACATTTCCGGCCATTTTTACAAAGTAAATTACACTACACATACTTTGGCCTTGTGTGAATCTAGTTAACTTCATTGATTCATAACGTCCAGATTATTAATCTGTAATAAAGCCGATAATTCGGAACAAATTCCATCAACGGAAAATACACCATCGCATAAGGAAAGTATTGATGGCACTTGATAAAAATTATTATCAGCTGAAAAAAGATACATGTTATTAACAGAATGTTTCGCAAAAAATTTTCTGACCGATCGCAATTTTGATGGTGGAACATGCAAAACAAAATTAATATCCCCCCACTCATCGTGACGCTTTAAATTCATAACTAAGCCTAAAATTTTTTTAAGCGAACAGGAATATTTTTCATTATCATCAAAAGCATTGATAAAAAAGACCTTCCCAAAACGTTGACCTTTTTTATCAATTCCCCATTTCATAAACCTAAGTTTTGCGTAAACTACCCACTTACGAGGGATAAACAGAGCAGGTTTATGGTTTTCTACAAACTGTTCACTAAAAAGCTGCTGAAATATGTCATTATAAAAAGATGGTTGCAACCCACAATCCAAATCTAACTTCGCACCTAACATTTTATAAACATGACGCTTGGCAAAATTATACCATTTAGTTTTTGATGTCGTACTAACTAAAAACCCATTTTTATTTATTTTTTTTGCAAGCCTAATATTACGACAATGGTTCTGTTCTGAAAGAATCACAATAATCGAATAATTCAGAGCTCGTGCTTGAGCGCAAATATTTTTGAAATTTTTTGCATAACAAGTATTAAAATAAAATTTATTTATAAAACTACATTCCTGTAAAAATTCGATAAACAATTTTTCTTTAAATGACTGCCTATGCCCAAAAAAACATTCACAGTTTGCATTGACCCACAAATCAATTTTAATAGAAGGATATCTTTTTGAAAACTCAAAAAGATAACTTTGTATCGATAAAAAATCTTTAAAAGCTAAATCAAAAATAAAAAGGACTCTCTGTGCTGACTGTAACCTATCAACCGAAATAATCTGCTGCATAATACTACTCTGTTAAGACAAATGTATTAAACGATATTTTGAACTTGCTCTCGAGCTTTTTCTAATTCAACTTTTACATCAACAGAAAGTGTACTTACTTCAAATGTCGGACACTTAGCCATCAAAGTATTAATTTCACGCAAAAGCTCTTGCATAATAAAATCCAGACGTTTGCCTTTCTCTAATACAGTCTTATCTGCAAAAACATTTTTTACACTTTTTAAATGACTGTTAAAACGTGTAAGCTCTTCATGTATATCCATTTTATTAAGAGCCATAAGCAAATCTTCTGCCTGCTTTTTGGCAAACTCATCGCCATCTTGTGTTAATTTAAGCTGTGCATCAACCAATTTCTTATGTTCAACAATCGCAATATCAAAATTCTTTTCAATTTCCGCCATTCTTTTGGCACATAAATCAAATCGCCCCTCAAGGTCTGCCTGTAATCTTAGTCCTTCCTCAGCCCGAGTTTTTAATAATTTTTCAATCAAATGTGCGAGCCCATCAAAAAATTCTTTCTGCTCTGCCTCACTCAATTCGCTTTTTTGCTGAACAAAAACATTTGGAAATCGCATTAAATCAGATAATTCAAGTTTTCCATCCACACCAAATTTTTCTTTAATCAGCACGGATGCCTTAACATATCCTTCAATGACTTTGAGTGATGGCGTAATTGAATCAAAAACTTCATTGCCTTCTGTAAATCTTACGGTCAGGTAAGTTCGGCCTCTGATAAGTTTTTCTTGTAATGAATTAACAATTTTTAATTCTAAAAAGCTAAATGACGCTGGAAGTTTACATAATGCTTCAAAATATCTTGTATTAATCGTTTTCAATTCAAGTTCAACAGAAAACTCACCGCCCTTTGTATGTAAAACAACGGTACCATTGGAATAACCAGTCATACTAAGCAGCACGGATATCTCCTTTAATCAGAACCCAAATTTGCATAAACGTTTTGAACATCGTCAAGATCTTCAATTTCTTCCAAAAATTTAATAACGGCCTCTTCGTGAGCCCCATCTACAGCCACAGGCGTTTTGGCTACCCACTCAAGAGCGGCAGATTCAACCTTTAGCCCAATACCTTCAACAGCTTTTCTGATAGCATCAAGATTTTGTTTCTTACACATTATTGAAAAAGCTCCATCATTAAGTTCAACGTCATCAACATCGTAATCAAGTAATTTTTCAATAACATCATCTTCGCTTAAATTTCCCGTTGCCCTTACCACACCTTTGTGTTCAAACATCCAAGAAACGGCACCATTTTCAGCTAGTGCACCACCAACCTTTGTAAAAAGATGGCGAAGAGAAGATACGGTTCTATTCTTATTATCGCTCAAAACTTCAACCATTAGAGCTGTTCCATGTGGCCCATACCCTTCATAAGTTGCAGCTTCGTATGTTTCACCACCGGCAAGTTCACCGGTACCTTTTTTAATTGCACGATTAATATTATCCTGTGGCATATTAACTGATTTTGCTTTATCAACAATCAAACGTAATTTCGCATTACCAAGCAAATCACCACCACCTTCGCGAGCAGCTACTGTTATTTCACGAATAATTTTTGTAAAAACTTTCCCTCTTTTTGCATCAAGTGCTGCTTTTTTATGCTTTATCGTAGACCATTTCGAATGACCTGACATAAGAGTCTCCCATAAAATTTTTGCAACAAAATCAGTTTAAAAACCATTCCCATCCAAAAGTATATTCACAAAGAGTATATCAATCAAAATAAAGAGTTCAAACAGAGAAAAAAATATTCTTAAAGGCTGGAATAGCCCCGTCTAAAATAGCCCCGTCTAGAATAGACTCTCCTGCTCTGGAACAATCTCGCCAAAAAGCTTTTTGCGTAAAAATGGAATTTTCTTGGGAGAAATCTGACGTCCACGTGGAGTTTTCTGCAATAACCCAATTCTGAGCAAAAATGGTTCGCAGACATCCTCTAAAGTTTCTTTATCCTCGCCTGTCATGGCAGCCAGAGTATCAAGCCCAACCGGTCCGCCGTCAAAATCTTTTAAAATAAGAGCTAAAATTTCACGATCAAGCTTATTTAGACCTTCTGCATCAATATCCAAAAAACGCAACGCTTGCTCCACGACTTCCAAATCCATAAAATTTTTGTTATTAACTTGAGCAAAATCTCGCACCCGTCGTAAAATTCGCTTAACAATTCGTGGTGTACCGCGAGCACGCATTCCTATATTTTGCGCAGCCTCTGGAGTAATCGACATTTTCATAAAATCTGCGTTTTGCATAACAATCTGGCAGAGCTCATCAGGGGTATAAAAATCAAGCCTTTCTACAATTCCAAAACGAGTCTGCAACGGCCCAGAAATTAATGCAGTTTTTGTTGTAGCACCTATCAGCGTGAATGGGTTTAAAGGTAACCTGATTGATTTTGCTCCGGCTCCTTGGCCAATAATTACGTCAACACAAAAATTTTCCATTGCGCTATATAAAATTTCTTCAACATTTTTGGGCAAACGATGAATTTCATCAATAAACAAAATTTCGCGGGGCGCAATGCTTGAAAGAATAGCAACCAAATCGCCACCACGCTCAAGCACTGGAGCACTCGTAATTTTTATTGGTACATCTAATTCTTTGGCCATAACCTTTGCAAGCGTAGTTTTTCCCAATCCCGGAGGACCAAAAAACAGCAGATGGTCAAGCGGCTCACCACGCATTTTACAGGCAGTCACATAAACTTTGAGCTTTTCTTTAATTAATCCCTGTCCCAAATATTCGTCAAAACATTTTGGTTCAAACGAGTACTGCTTATCGTCATGAGATTCCTGCAAACTTAGCAATTCAAATTGAGCTTCCAATATTGCCCCTTTGATTTTCCGGGTTTTGTTTATTTTTGTTTCTTAATATGTTTATTAGAATAAATCCGTTCCTCATTTTACAAGAAATTTGAGATAGAATGTAACAAAATTTGTAAAATTACTAAAATCGCTCTTTTATTTATTTTATGTTTTGTTAGAATGTAATAGTTCAAACATAAATAGTTGAACTACAAATCTTGATATTCATTGATATTATATGTATGGGTTGCTAGCTCAATTGGTAGAGCAACAGACTCTTAATCTGCAGGTTCGGGGTTCGAGTCCCCGGCGACCCACCACTTTGATTTAAACTCCATCTTCTTGCAAGAGTGGCGGAATTGGTAGACGCACTGGCCTTAGGAGCCAGCCCTCGAAAGAGGATGGGGGTTCGAGTCCCCCCTCTTGCACCAGTCTTCGCTCCTACGGAGCTTCGTCTGGCAGGCCAGCGCTTAAACTTTTAGAATTATTCCCATTATTATTAGCCCAGCAGCTGGTTGGTAAATTTCGCTGCATTCAAATAAAATATTTCCAAAATCAATCTTCTTGACTAATTTGCCACATTAGTTTTTATACTGAATGCAAAATTGAGAATCTCAAAAACTTAAAAATGAGGGAAAGGGTTTTCACATGCTTATAATAAAAAATGCTGTGGATACGCAGTCGGAGGTACAATCATGCCAAGGGGCAGAGACCGTAAAATTAGTTAATGTCCAAATTACACAGAACTCATCTCATTTAGCAAAAGCACAAATCGAAATCAGCAATCTTGTTACACATGCTGTGTATACCGAAATTATCAAGCTTTTCAAATGTCGACATCTTGATGGATTTTTACAAAAAGATGTACCGCTCGACTATTTGGAAGAAACTTATAATCAAGAAATTAAACAAAAATTAAAGTCATACCTATTCAGTCACATTGTAGTCGATAATTTGATTAGCGAATTAATGGTCCAAAAAATTCCTTATTCCAATTATCCGCGACTGACAAATATAAAAACATCAAACGAAAATGATATCTCATTTTTTTTTGATTTGTCCCTAACAGAACCCGTCGACTTAAAAGAATGGAAAAATTTTGCATTCAAATCTCCAAAACGTAAACGCTACAAAGATCTTGATAAACAGGTAAAATTTTTTTTAGAAACACAAACCCACACAACCACACAAGCGCAAACAGGCACGGTAGAAGAATGCGACTGGGTGCACTTCAGTGCAACATTGCTTGACGAAAATCAAAAGCCAATATTTCAACAATTGACTAGCGATTTTTGGATAAAAATGCAAAAAAGTGAGCTCTCGAATAAATTTAAATCCACTTTTATTGGAAGAAAACAGGGTGATACATTCATTACAAATGAATTAAATTTTGAAGACCCATCAGATACAACTAACGGAGCCGACCCTATTTTTTTAATAATAATTAAATCAGTCGTAAAAGGTAAAACGTTATCACTGGAATTATTTAAACACACATTCAAACTCAAAAATAAAACTGATTTGCATAACAAAATAATGGAAGTTTTTTCGTATCGCAATGATGTATCACAACGCAAGACCATCATTGAAGAGGTATTTAACCTACTTTTAAGCAAACATAGATTTGAAATTCCCAAACATCTTGTCCTACGCAGACAAGAAGATATTCTTTTAAATTTAATGTCACAACCCGACTATCACGTCTATAAAGCCCAGAAAGATTTCCTCAAATGCATTGAATTACTGGCCGAAAAAAATCTAAAAGAAGAGACCATAATCGATCAAATAGCATACAAAGAGAACATAAAAGTAGACTTAATCGACATGCAGGACTATCTCAATCTTCTCAATAATAAACGAATGAACGAGTTTGCATACTTCAGACCAACACTTGAAAAAATTGAAGATTTACATTCGCCTTTGAATCAAAGCATTATCGTACACACCGCACTACGCGAAAAAACCTTAAATTACGTGATTTACAATTTGACAAAATAATAAACAAAGCTTTTGAGCCCCAGCTCGCCCTGATGATTCGATACAACAACCCGCTCGTCCTGCCTCTCGGCCATAGCTCAATAGAGCGACGATTGGAACTCGTTTCAGGCCTGCCCGCCATAGCCTTGGCAACGTCTGGGATCCATGGATAAATAACAATCCCCCCTTCATTACACCTCCAAAAAAATTAACGCTGCGCCTTGCAATAAAGCCTTTTATGCATTAAACTGTCCATTAGATAATAGTTTCGAAAATTTTTTCAGGAGTAAAACATGTCACTAACATATAGACCAAGCAAAAGAAAAAGAAAGCGTAAACACGGCTTTTTAAAGAGAATGGCAACTAAGGATGGACAGAAAATCATCCGTCGCCGCCGCGCAAAAGGCAGAAAAAAACTAGCTGTTTAATCGCAAATATTGCATGATAAATTTTAAAGATCTTTTCAGATTTTCTCAAAAAGAAGTTTCTTGTTTATTTAAAAATGCAACAATAAAATATTCTTGGCGGGGTTTGAAGTTATTACAAGCTCCGCTTGATTCTTTTGATTATTCTCATGGGTCAAATCACGAAGCTGGCAAGTTGCCGTTAGAACCAACTTCAAATCACGAAGCCGATAAGTTATTGTCAGAACATACTTCCAATCATAAATTTGGCAAGTTACTGATTATAACACCCGGAGCTAGCGGTAAGGCTCATCAACGTAACCTTTTTCGCCGCCGAGTAAAAGACATCTTTTATACAAATAAGCTTTATCTTCATCCAACAAATTCAGTACTGATTGCGTATAAGAACGCAATGATTCATGATTTTGATCATCTTCAAGAATTTCTCATAAAAAACATTCCGCCACGAGTTAGCAAAACCCCAAATAACGGCAACTCTGTGACACAAAAACCTGCCTTCGGTCAGACCTGTCCACCAAATGGCCCCTGTGGTAAAAATTTTGCAAAGTCACTCAAACTTTGGCAACGTTTATTCATTGCAACGTTTGACGTCATTCGCCCTGTTTTTGGTTTCATCGGCGGAGCCTGCATTTATCCGGTTTCATGTTCTGATTATGCCAAACATATGATAACAACTAAGCCATTCTACAAATCAATTCCCCTCATTATTTTTCGAGTCCTCAGCTGTAATCCAATAACGGCTCTTTTCCTTAGATGGAAAAATAGAAAACGTAACAAGTAGCTCCAACTCATCGCATTCCGTAATTTTTAAAAATTCATTGAAAATTAATGCCCAGTTAAATTATAAGTAAAGTTAAAGTTTTTAATTTTACTTAACTTTACTTGTTTTTATTTGGGAGAATTTAAATGAGATTCAAATATCTAATTTTATTAGTTAGTTGTTTTATGTTAATAACGGAAAATGCGGTTGGAGAAATAACATTAAAAGACATATTCAGCATTCCCGGCCAAATAAATATCAAAACTGGAGACGTGGGCAAAGCCACAACACGCAACGACATTAAAAAAGCTCTCAAAGAAAGGCTGGCATCCGTACTAGAAACAAAAAAAAATAGACCTAACGAAAAAATAGACATCCTTTCGGCTCTAATCAATAACGTCGTCAATGGATTGCAGCGAAGTGGTGGATATGTTTTTGGTAAATATGGAACCCAATTAAGCAAAGCAACCCTTCAAGACTTTAATGAAATAATCGAATCTACATTAGAAGTAGAGCCTATTTTACTTTCACCAGCCATACTTAATAAACCCAACCAAACAACAATAGATCCTGGAACAAAATGGGCTGGCGCAAAACCAGAGGACGAACCCGAAAATGCCCAAACCCCAAAAACATTTGAATTACCATTACTACAATGGATAAATTTTTTAAAATATTATGATCAACAACACAATGATATTCAAGGCGATTATTACGTTTTAAATCCGATTAAAATTTATAATGATTTTGTAAAAGAACAGGAAGAAGTTGCAGCCAAAGAACAACGAAAGAAAGCTGACGAAGCTAAAGAAGAAGCAGAAGCCAAGAAGAAAGCCGACGAAGATGAACGCTTAAGAAAAGAACAAGAAGATGCTAAAGCCAAAGAAGAATCTGCCACAACTGAAATGCAGGCTCTACTTCTAAGAAAAAAAGATGCAAAAGAAACAGCTAAAAAGAAAGAAGCTGCAATTAATATACAAGCTTTACTTAAAACCAAAGCTGAATCCAAGGCCAAAGCCGAAGCAAAATCTGCCATAACTGAAATGCAGGCCATACTTAAAGGTGCAGCAGAAGCCAAGAAAAAAGCAGAAGAACAAAAGAAGAAAGATGACGAAGCTAAAGAAGAAGCAAGAATAAAAGAAGAAGAAGAAGAAGAGCGTAAAGCCACAGAAGATGCTGTAGCGAAGAAAAAAGCTGACGAAGAACAGCAAAAGAAAGATGCCAAAGCTAAAGAAGCTGCCGAAGAACCAGCCAAAAAAACACCACCTTTAGAACATCCAACAAAAACGCGAGCTCGTCCAAAACTACAACGTAGACCTACACAATTTGGAAAAAAATCCCAACAACAAAAACAAGCGCTAGAAGAAAAGCAACTCGAACATCAAAAAAAGGTTGAAACTTTATCAGATTTAATAAATTTGGCAGAAGCTAAAATATCAACATCGGAAGGAGAAATGCCAACATATCAAGCGTTTAAGTATAATAAACTTACGCAAGAACAACTCGACACTCTTAAAAAGGAACTTGAGTCAAAAATAAATGAGGCAAATCAATATACTGACCTTGAGGTTTTACTGCCAACTTTAATCGAGGAACTCTACAAAACAAACAAGGAACTGGAAAATGACATTGGCATGTTAACTGAAATGCTTAACGTCCTTTTCCCAAATTTAGAAGACATAAAACAATTTGGCACCAAAATTCTTGATATATCAAAAATGGTTATAAAATTAGAACCTCAAGAATGTATAAAGATGATAATTAATTTGATAGACAGTACTACGTTAATAGCTGGAATTGTTAAAGTGAAAAGCTATGAAAAAATAAATGACAAAACTCGCAAACTTCTTACTTCTGCAATATCCGAATTTAAAACCAAAATTATATCTTTAATTAATAGACTTACTGAACAAGTCGATACAATAACAATTCAAACAACAATAGATAATTTAGGGGATAAAGAGTTTAAACATATAGAACAGGCTTTTTCAAATTTAAATTACGCGCCCAGCGAACGTCAAACAAATCTAAAATTGGATATTATAATCAAGGCAATAGAAAACAGAACACAAAAAACTAAATTTGAGCAAGATAAAAAAGCACAAGACGCAGCAGAAGCAGCCGCAGCTGCGGCAGAAGCAGCGCAAGAAAAAAAACTTGCAGCTGCTTCTGCAAAAAAACAAGGTGAAGAAACAGCCAAAGCAAAAATAAAACAAGAGTGGGCTTTGGAAATAGCCAAAATCCAACAAATCGCACCCGAAAACATACAAATTTCAGATTTGGATTTTATAAAAGAAGATAAATATAAAGAGTTAAATTTCGACGCAACCTCAAGCAGTTTGATGCTAAAATTCATACAACGTCTTTGTAAACAACTGGATCAAAAGAACGATGAATATCTTGAAAAATTAAGCACTCTATTAATAATAATAAAAAATAAAACATGTTTTGGTAAAGATTCGCAACAACAAAAAGATTTTAATCTTTGTGAGCAATACGTAAACACATGGAATCTTTTAAATAAAATTTACCAGAAAAGAACAGTAACCGTCGAGAATGTATCAGTGTCAAAAATAGGACTTACAAAAGCCCAAACATTTGCTTTAAAACAATCAACTGATCCTAACATTTCTGAAATAACAGATTATGCCAACCAACTAAAAGATACTAAAAAACACCCCAATCTATCTCCGTTATTAAAAAACATGATACAAGAAAATATAATTACATCCGAAAAGCTACAAATAATTTGTACCATTTTATTCAATGTTTTAGACAGCAATTATGAGGCTCTTGTTACCGCAGTAAAAGAATCTAGCACTTCGGTTAAGGGCATTAGACAACCTAAATCGCAACCAGCAGGCACTCAACAAAAAGCTTCAGTCAAAACTACAAAACCCCAAACTCCAAAATCACCTAGCCCCGCCACCCCCAAATCCCACGAACAGCCAGAACCCACAGCATTAAAACAAAAACTTACTTATCTAAAACAAAAACTTACTTATCTAAAACAAAATCTTGCAAAACTAAAAATAAAATTGACACATTTATCACAAAAGTTAGAACAATTAAAAACGGCCTTGCCAAAGAAGGAAATTTAATGAATAAAAAATCGTTTAAAATAATAACACTTACACTTTTTTTAATATCAAGTTTTGGTGTAATACAACACCTACTTAAAATAAATAATCTTCAGAATTTGAAAGCGCAGGGAAATCCACCGCCACCACCACCACCTCCCCCACCACCAATGACAGGGCCAGGTGGAAAAGTCGGAATTTTAACAAGAGCAATATTAACAAAAATTGCAAAAGGCGCAGATCTAACAAACAACACCCAAAAAATTATTGCCGAATTAAAAGATGCAAATAAAGCCAAAACTTTTTTTGGATTATTGGTAGCTGGGGACAATGTTGAAAATATTCGACAATTTTTAGATTCTAATGGCTTTGGAATTGGGACGGAAACAAGAGATGCATTTGAGCAAAAATTTAAAGAAAAAATAGAGGCATCTACTGATCAACAAGTTAAACCTAAAAAGCCTTCAACTCATGGCGGCCAGCAAATGGCTTCGAGTGAGGCTATACTCATAAAAAATCTTATCTCTTTATTAAATAAACCTGACAATATAATTAATTTATCTGATACTTCCCAAATTCAAAGGCTTCTTGACTTAGACGTAATAAAAAAGCTAGAAGATCAACCAGATACGATTACGCTAGATGGAAAAGACTACAAAAAGACCGATATATCAGCAGTAAAAACTGCATTAGAAGAGCGAAAAAAAGAATTAGAAGAAGAGGAATTGGCACAAGAGGAAGCAAAACACAGAAAGGCTGAAATTGATAAATCAATAAGTCAAAATGTAAAGCAACTAGTAACTCTATCCTCTGATAATATTGATGATTTTGTTGCTGCATTTACATTTCCAGATCCTATTCAACCCAACTTAACTCCTGAAGAGAAAAAAGAAATAATTACCAAATCTTGGCTAAATTACACCGGATTTAAAACACAAAGCCCTTATGAATCAAAAAAGAAAGCTCTTTTCTATGTAATCCTATTTAAAATATATAATTTTACTGAAATTGAATTCAATACAAAATTTAATACACATGCAGGCACAACCAAATTTAACTATTATATTAATTTCTTCCCAGGGGATACTAATTTAGCAAAACAATTTGCAAGAATAAAAGACGAACTAAACAAAATAAATGCCACAGTAAATGATATAAAAACCGTGTTAGATTTTTGGGGAAATTTAAAACTTTCAACAAAACCTACAGATCTAGCTAACCAACTCCCACAAACTGTAATTAACAGATTAAAAGTAATACTGACAGAAGATTTTTTGCAAAATAAAATTACTAGTACAAACAAAGAAGATATTAAAAAGATTGTTCAAGCTTTATTCAAAGATAGTGATATTTCTGACTCTCTAAAAACAAAACTTGGAATTAAAAAAACAATAAAAATAGGTGGTACAAAAACACCTTCAGAGCAAATTCAAGATTTACAAAAAAAATTTTCACAAATAACAGACGTTAGCTACCTATCGATTACACAAAACGCTGAACTAGGTAATATTCAAAAAATGCCTATTTTACTTCAAGAGCTACAACTTACAGAAAAACCCACTGTAGAAGGAATTCTTGCCGCAATAAAAGCCTACAAAACACCAGAACCTGGCGCCCCTGGTACACACCCAAAACCTGGGCATGGGACTCCTCCACCAATGCCCGCAAGACCTTTTAACCAACAACTTAAAACACTAAAAACCAATTTAACTCAACTCAAAGGCAAGTTGGCGACATTAAATACAAAATTAACAGCGCTGCGCGGAGCACTCTAACAAAATAGCACTAAAACTTTTTGGCTATCGATAATTTTTCGGCCGGAGGATGTAAAAGTCCTCCGGCTTTTTTGTTTCATGGCGAGCGGCAGAAACCGATATACGAAAATCATTTCAGAGTAAAAAGATGCACAAATCTTGTAAAACAACCATAATTTCACTAAATTTGCACTAATTAATGGGCCTTTCAATAGGCCTTTTGCGTTATTTATCCATAATGTCATACTAAAAAAGTGGAGATTATTTCAGATTAAATTAAAAACATAAGGAATAACGCAATGTTTTTCAAAAAATTGTTTAATATAAAAAAAATGCCTTATATAAATGCACTTGCATTCTGTTTAATAAATTTTTCATTAATGCAGGCAACTGTCATCGATCTGGAAACAATGCGCTTGGGTAAAGATATTATTATCTTGGCCAAAGATCAGCATCACGTTGATGACTCTCAAGAAATCTGGCAAACCGAAGCTCTTTTATTATCAGCAATAGATGAACACAAGCCTGCCAATCTTATTTTGGTTGAAAAAAATGATGTCACAAAATGCTGGGACAGCTTACCGGACGTATTTTCCGGAGATACAAGCGCACAAACTATGCACGACGAATGGGTACAAAATCTAGTATCTTTTGTAAATGCAAAAAATCAAAAATCTAAAGCACTATGCCTAAATATGCTTCAATCTACACTTAAATCCACAATGCCAAACCACAGTACCAACCTTAGCCTTCTCAACCTTTTCTATGATGCTTACACCAATTTCATAACATCTCAACAGATTAATAGTTCATTTGTAAAACCCTTATCAGTGGATCATCGTGAGGGTTCTATACTCATATTTTCATGCGCATCTGAATATTTTGAATTATTCAGGGACGATATTCGACAATGGAATGAGCAAAAAACGTTACCCAACATAATATTAATTTCTGATGCCATTACAAAGGATCTTACAAATCTTCCTCAAATCCCTCTAAGTAATATTCAGCATGAACAAGTCCGTATAAAACAATTTATAAAAAATTTAAAAGACACTTTTTCAAATAATGCTGAATTAGCTAAAAAGCTCGATTCAGAATATGCCGATCATCAAAGGGAAACATCCCGCATATTGAAGGCTTTTGTCTATTTGCACAACCTCGAACTATTGAACAACGTCTCATGTGATGAACTTAAAGCCAGACTTCAGGACAATTTTTTTAATCCAAATGAAAGCTCAGTCATTCAAAAAATATTACCTGAATCAATTCCCAATATATTAATTGACGGAATAAATCGCCAAACTCAGTATATTCTGGGACAACTCGCACTCCCACAAACACGCCTAAGACAAAAAGAGATCGCTTCGTTTCTTCAAAAAAGATATATCTTATTCATAACACTTAACTTTGACTCATTTCCAAGCACGGCGCAAATGGTCGACCTTGAAAGCATTCAACAGATAGTGAATTGCGTAAACACGCCACACGATCAACCAAAGAAAATTTTGGTGCTTTGCGGAGAGGCGCATGCAATCGAAATAGTCGAGATGCTTGATATGCTTGGCGCAGAATCAGTTGAGCAAACAGAAATTATAGATGACGTACTTCGATGGACAAATGGTTCAGAAGACAATGAAGAAGCTATGAACGATGGAACAGAAGGTGCCCAGCCTGAAAAAAGCTCTGCAGAAGCTTTTAAATTGTGCAGACCAATTAATAAAAAACTTGCAACACTGTATTAAAAAGTTATTAAAATTACGAAATAGAGCCTCAGTTTTAAAGCTGAGGCTCTATTTTTATGAACTAAAACTCTAATGAGATAAGTAAAAAATTTTGGTATACTTTGGCATTATGAGCAAAATTATTGTTAAAATTTACAGAATTTATAAAAAACACTTACAAAAAAGTATTTAAATATCATGAGAATAAGAACACACTCTAACCCTCTTTCATGTACACAACATTTTGAAAAGCTTGATGTAGCAAAAATTCGCCCGGAATTAACAGAATTCAATGGGAAAATTGATTTTGAAATAGGCTTTGGGCAAAGCGTATTCATCCGCAATCTTGCAAAAACTCACACGGATAGACTGGTAGTCGGAATTGATGTACGTAAAAAAACGGTTGAAGTAATGCAAGAGAGAGTCGATGCCGACAATATCGAAAACATACATTTGGCATTTGGGAACGGCAGTGTCTGCTTGGCAGAGATGTTTGAAAATCGCAGCTTAGACAACATTTATATTTTCCATCCAGACCCATGGTTAAAACGTAGACATCTCAAACGTAGACTGGTCAACCCTGATCTACTGATTATTGCACAACAAAAATTAAAAATCGGCGGCAGAATATATGTTTCAACTGATGTTGAGGCACTGTGGATCGAGATGCACAAAACATTCAAAGAAAACCCAAACTTTACCGAAGTCGAAGACCCCGATTTTTGGACAAATTATTATCAAAACAGATGGGATGATATAAGCAAAGAGAAGGGTCGCAAAACCTATTTTGGAACGTTTGAACTACGTGAAAAGTAAGACCGTCCTACATAATTAACGAATGATATTTTTTCATGCTGGCTTCGCCCAGGGTTTCCCAATCAGTTATCGAAAATCAAGCATACCCACCACCCAGGGCTACCTCAATGCCGCAATCCCCAAGGGGGATAGCTCAACAATCTGATATATATAAATTTATGCATTATTGAACTGCGCCTCTGGCGCTGTGGCACAAATGCCTGCCCGGCGTAGCCACCTGGGCGAAGCCTGGGTAGCCCATGGTGATGATCTTTTGTTTGGCTTACAATTGTCAATTGATCAACCATGGGCTACCATGCTAAATTTTAACGAACACCGGTTTGCGATTTTCAAAATAGGTCACATACTTAAAACCAATTTCTGAAAGTCGTTTTACAACAAGCTCAAAATTCTCGCCCACCCTGCCCGCATCATGAGCATCTGAACCAATTGTTACTATCTCTCCGCCAAGCTCTTTATATCTAGCAATAGAGTCAAAGTCAGGATGAGTAAACCCAAGTTTATAAAAATAACCGGCAGTATTAACTTCGATGCCCTTACCCTTCTGAATAACTTTTTTAAAAATCATGTCTAAAAGCTCGCTGTAATCAGCATATTTTAACGACTTGTCCGGATAAGACACATACCTACAAATATATCCAATGTGACCGACAACATCAAAATCATCAAACTTATCTACTGATTCGTAAATGGCTTGCAAATATCTGGTAAACACTTGTTTTTTTGGTTGCCCTTCATGAAAGGCTTTGTGGCACAGATCAATTCTATCTACAACATGAACAGAAAGAATTACAAAATCAAAATCGTAACTTTTGACAATTTCACTTGCCTGTTTAACAATTTGCGGCTGAAAACCAAGCTCAAGCCCTTTTAAAACCTTAGCACCCGTTCCAAATTCATTTCGTATGTTATCTAAAAATTTTGAACGAGCGGCAAAATCAAATGTATATTCATACTTAGACTCTCCATTTTCTGCTTTTGGATAATCAAGATCAAGGTGATCTGTAAAAATTAGGCCACCCAACCCCGAATTTATTGCACTCAAAACACCGTCTTTGGCGGGCATTTGGCTATCAATAGAAAAGGAAGAATGGGTATGACAATCAACAATGGATTTTAAATAATTAATAGAATTCATAATAAAACTTTCCTATCCTAAATTTTTACTGCCCCAAGCTTTTGCTCTTTCTATAAGCTCAACAATAAAACCATACTTAAAATCTGAATAGGCAAACAATGTTGTATGCCCCTGGCTTATTGCATGCTCTTTGATCTTAATGTACTTTTTTGCCTCGTCCGAATGAGAACGAAGGTACTCCCTAACCATTAAATTATCACGCCATAAATCGCCGTTGTGCCTGACAACCGCCAGATTAAAACTTTGTTCACCTCTTTTTCTTAAATAAAATCTGTGATTAGTCCAGGCTTTGCCAATGTAAACATAGCCCAATTGTTGTAAATCACTCTTCTCTTGATCGGAGATATAAAACTCGGAAACCCCTACTAAAATATCAACAACAGGCTTAGCGGTCATCCCGGGAACAGAAGTACTTCCATAATGGTTTATGGCAACTAATCGTGAAGCATCAAAAACTTTTTTAATACTTTCAGATTCTTGCTCAAATAACTGGGGCCACATGGGATTATATGGAACAATCGTTATTTCTTCGTCAGTTACTTTCATAATACTTTCATACTGAAATTAAACCAGACTCTCTTTGATTTATCCCGAATATAAAATATACTTAATTATAAGATTTATTCAAAAATTTAAACTTAGTATAGAAAACGATCAAAATATGGGCATTGCAATATCATGACAAACTCACAGTATTCCATCAGAGCCTTAAAAGAACAGGACTTTCAGACCATGTTCCAGTGGCTGCAAAACCCTCATGTGTCTTGGTGGTGGCAGGTAGGCACTCAATGGACTGAATTTGTGGAAAAATACAGACAGCACATCGAATGCGATTATATATTTCCATTTATTATGCAAGTCGATGGTAATGCTATTGGTTACATTCAATATTATTATACAAGCATGGTAGATATCAGCTGGGTAAACGAAATATCCGATGAACCAAAAAGTACTGTCGGAATTGATATTTTTATTGGAAATCCTGAATATTTTGCCAAAGGCTATGGCACAATTTTCATGAAAATGTTTATCGAAGAGTTGTGGAAGCAATCGGAGATCAAAAAAATCATAGTTGACCCGCAACCGGAAAATCTTCAGGCTGTTCACTGTTTTAAAAAGCTTGGGTTTAAAGAAATTCGAAAAGTAACACACCCCGAGGGTGATGAAATTTTTTATATGGAATTAGATAGACCAGCATGATATGCGAATTAAGCAAACCCGCTCGTGGTGAGCTTGTCGAACCATCGCCCAAAGGGCGACGGGCCGGAATTCAGAAGAAGTCTGTTATTATCGCCGATTTTTCGGCACATACTCAAACCCTTTGATAAATTTAAAATCTGGGGTATATATTTCAGAAATTCTTGCTGCCAATCTAGCCGCCTTTTCCAGATCCTTTTCATCTTTCAACGTAAGCTGAAAAAGCTTTTTTATATATCCTTCGCTGCCAGCTATATAAATCAGATCATTAATTTTATAATTAAAGCGTGGTTCAGTTTGAGTCCAAGCAATCATAGAAATAACCTCAGCATAGCAATCATTAATTGCATCAATAAATGAGTCCAAAAATTCACTTCTTTTTACCGAATCACTTTCATAAAAAATTGGTAAATAAACAACAATAATCGGATATTCTTGAAACACTTCTTTTGAAAAAGAATACGGATTAATTACTTTAAATGATTTTATACTATGCAACCTAGAATCAATGTATAAAAGTCTGGAAAAATGGTTAATAAAAGAGATAATATATTCAGGCTTTACTTGAAGATGAATTTTAAACTTGCATCCCATAATTTTAATGGCTTCAAGCCGCTCCTGTTCATCGTCTGAATATAAAACACTTGCATATACACCTTCAGGGGCCTCTACATGCGACTCTATCTGTGCCCATCGCGGCTCTTTTAACTTTGGCCTTACATCAGAAAAAAATCTCGCAATTTCTCCACTATTTCTTTCGGCCAATAACTGAATGGCTGAATTGTACAATCTATAGTCATCATCTGAAAACAATGTTTTTTCAAAATGGTAGCATGGATCATTTGCTTCGCTGCATTTAAAACAGATATAATTATCGTTAAAGGCAAAAAATAACCCAGGTTTTTTGCTTGGTTCAAGAATTTTTAAAAAATTTTCCGTACTATACTCGATTAAGTCAAGCGACTTGCAGGTAAGACCTTCATCGCGTGCCATTGAGCTTAATGACTTAAATATTAAAAGCAAAAAAATGCTTATTTTGACAAATTTCATATTCCCCCACTTAATTTATGTTTTCTTTAAATATCGTTCTTATCTCTTATAAACTTACGAAAAATTTTAGTTTTTGTAAAAAGGGCTGTTATATGATATTCTTTTATTAATTAATTTTAAGAGGATTCTCATGCAAATTCATCCACTCGAAGTCAAAAATTTAACGAAAACATTTCATTCCGAAAAGTTTTTATTTCAAAACAAAAAAAGCGAATTTACCGCTGTAAATGACATATCTTTTATCCTAAAAAAGGGCGAATTTCTCGGTTTTCTTGGCCCAAACGGAGCCGGAAAAACAACTACCATCCAAATGCTTCTCAATTTATTAACTCCAACATCGGGATCAATACAATTTTTCGGCAAAGATCCTCTAAAAGACAGAAGCGTAATGCAAGATATTTCATATGCAAGTGGATATATGAAGCTCCCAAGCTCACTAACAGTACAGCAAGCTTTATTAATGTATGGAATGCTTTACAACATGAACATGTCCGTACTCAAAGATAAAATAGATCTTTTTTTGAATCTATTTAACTTAAAACACTTATCCCAACGCAAAGTTACCACCCTTTCAGCCGGACAAACCACAGCAGTGCTACTTGCAAGAGCATTTCTGGTTGATCCCAAAATTGTTTTACTTGATGAACCAACGGCAGCGCTTGATCCCGAAAGTGCCTGTAGAATCAGAGATTTTATAAAAACTGAGAACAAAAAGAATGGGGTCTCAATTCTTTTCACCTCCCACAATATGCCGGAAGTTGCAGAGCTGTGCGACAGAATTTTGGTTTTAAAAGATGGGAAAATTGTCGCAGATAATACTCCTGAATACTTGGTCTCAACAGTTTGCATAACACACGTTCAGTTGATTATTGGTGATGGAATGAAACGTACAATTGCATATGCCTTAGAAAATAAACTCGAACATAAAGTTGAGGACAGGCTCATTGAGATCAAAATTGATGAACACAAAATCTCTGAGCTGCTTTCAGGCCTTGCCAATAAAAACGTCAGCTACACGCAGATATCAATTGAAAAACCAACACTCGAAGATTACTTTTTGACACTAGTAAAAAATCGCTGATTATTAAAGGACCATTAATATGAATTTCAAAATTAAACGTGTTTTTGCCGTTGTCATGCGCCATTTGTTGTTAATGAAAAATCCGTTTGAACTGACAAGCCACCTTTACTGGGTTTTAATGGATGTAGTAATTTTTGGTTTTTTGGTGCAATCAATGAATAGACAGGGAGACAACTCTTTAAATATTGCTACAATATGCATTCTTACAAATTTGGCAGTTTGTTATGTTTTCGCCCGCGGAGCCGTAAGCCTGGCATCAACCCTTTTAAAAGATTTATCTGACCTGAGTTTTGTGGGACTTATGGCAACGCCCATAACAACTGCCGAATGGATTTTCTCCCAAATAATTGTGGCAGCAGTCTCTTCCGGAATAAGCTTTTTGATGGGATTTATATGCATAGGAATTTTTTTTAGATTTAATGTATTCTCGTCAGGGCTTGTTTTAATCCCTGCAATAATTTCTTTACTAATATCAAGCTGGACGCTCGGAATTTTTATGCTTTCGTTGGTAATAGTTTTTGGGAAAAAATCATCATCCAGCATTCACACCGTTCCATGGCTCTTCCTCCCTTTCAGCGGCGTTTTTTACTCAGTAGCCATTCTTCCGGCATACTGTCAAAAGATAGCATCATGGTTACCTATGTTTTATATTTTTGACGGCCTAACGCAGTATATTAAAAATGGGCAAAGTATAAGTTTGGCTTTATTAAAAAGCACGGGACTGAATTTAATTTATTTCACAGTGGCAATCACTCTTTTTATGATAATGTTCAAACGACGAAAAAACATTGGTTTAACCCGACTTGAACTGGAAAGCTAATCGCCATAAAAAAGGCTTTTCATGGTTTTCAAAAAATTTTCACGCATAAACACACTATCTGCTATATTTTTTTTATTACCCCTGAATGCAGATTCTCTGAATGCAAATCTTGTTGAAATAAAAAAAATAAATCCAACAATCAAACTCGATATTCGATACGCAACAACAAATAATTTTACAGGCAAAATTATTTATCCATCTGCACGGTGTTTTCTTGAAGAAGAGGTAACCAAGGCGCTTGATGCAGTACAAAAAGAATTAAACCTAATGGGGTATGGACTAAAAATATTTGACGGATATAGGCCTCTTTCAGTACAAAAGATATTTTGGAACATATACCCGGATGAAAAATATGTAGCAAATCCTGCCAAAGGCTCCAAACACAACCGCGGAACAGCTGTAGATTTGACTTTAATTGATATCAAATCAGGAAAAGAACTAAAAATGCCATCTGGATTCGATGAATTTTCTTCACGTGCATACCGTAATTATGCAAAAATGAAAGACCAAGTAGCTAAACGCAACTGCAAGCTACTCGAATTTGTTATGAAAAAGCATGGTTTTATAGGTCTTACTAGCGAATGGTGGCATTTTGATTACAAAAATTGGAAAAAATACCCGATTCAGGATGTTTCATTTGCAGAGCTAAAAACTCAAAAGCCGCCAGTTAACAAAACAATCAGCTAGACAATTTTTAACCTTAAATTTTCAGGCTGAAATCTTTTTAATCAATTCAATGCAAAATCCTGAATTTTATATCAAAAAACGCCTCCAATAAATCATAAAAGCTCGTCCTGACCCTTTTGCACATTGCTAAAATATTCGCTATTATTAATAATAGAATTAAATAAAATTTATATTTTTATGGAGGTTATATCATGAAAAAAAGTTTATTATTAACGCTTTTGACGTTAACTGCATTTCAGGTTTCAAGTAAAGTTTACACTATGAAACAAGATCCGGACGAAACTTCGAAAAAACGAGACCGTGAGGATCAGTCAAGAGAAGGGAAAGCCCCTGATGCAACACGAAGTAAACAAGATGCACCCAAAGGCGCCGAAGGCCAAGCCCCTGAAGGAGCTGCACAGATTGCAGTGCCAGCAGCCGCCGCTGCAAGTGCCGAAGCCGCAGAAAATCGATGTGGAATTTGTTTTGTTGATTTTGGATCAAAAAATGAAGCTGGACAAGTTGTTACACAAATAAAACTTCCTTGTTGCAGTTATACAATTTGTGAAAAATGTTTAGAAGGTGCCTTAAAAGCTCGTCCCGTCTGTCCTCAATGCAGAGAATCCCTTCCAAATCTAAAAATGCTTCAAGACAAAATAGTTGTTGCAATGATGCAGCGAAAAATTAAAGAAAAGAGAGACAAGATTAAAAAAGAACAAGAGGCAGCTCGAATACAAGAGCAAATCAGAAAATTTTCTTCCGGAGAGGATATTACGGCATATGTTGATGTTCCCGGTAATACTTTAGTAGATGTTCAATTTATATTAAGAGAAGCAACTGATCATGACAGAGGATTAATAATCTCTACTAAGCTACCTATACTCCATTTTTTAGCCAAAGGTGGACCTAATGGTCACGATGAACTTAAAGATGCTGTTGAACTTGTAAAATATTTTGTAGAGGAAAAGCATGCCGATATTAATCAAAAAGTAATAATTCCGGATCAAACAAAACGTTTTTATGGAAATGGTACTGTTGGAATAGATAAATGGCGTAGAGATTATGCTTCCTTCGAAGATAGCGTAGTAAAATTAATAACCCCATTGGAAATTGCTGAAATATACGGAAACCACAGTATTGCTGAGTATTTACGCGGTAAAATTGCAGAACAACAAGCAGCTCAAGCTCGCATTGTTGAACAAGAACAACAAGCTCGCGAAACTACAGAAAAACAAGCTAGAGAAGCTGCTGAACGAAAAACACCACCTGAAAAATGTGCTATACAATAATTATCGTATAGCTCAATTATATTTATATACTTATGGAGGTTATATCATGAAAAAGAGTTTATTAGTTGCTTCTGCATTTTTTTTAATCACTTCGGTGATAAATGAAAACGCATTTGGAATGGAAAAAAAAGAAGAAGAATCAAAAAAACGTCATACCTCTGTTGGCAAACCAACTCCGAGTGCAAAGCCAGAAAAACGTCGAAAAAGTCAAGAAGACACAGCTGAAGACACTGTTGTTGTTGATGATCATCAACAAATTGCAACCAATTTTGCATTAATAGGACAGCTGGCCAGACAAATGCAAGTAAACCAGACGCCAGAAGACGCCGCGTTATTGGCAGCAGCACCGGCAGTAGAACAAGCTAGCTCCTCAGCGCCCAAACCAGAAAAAATGGAAATAGAAAAAACAGCAAGTGAATCTGAATTAACCGATTCATTGCGACAAGCACTTACTCCTATTCTGGGAGAAAAATTCCACGTAATAGAGTTAAAACTCGAAGATCTATGTCAAGGACAAATGGGAATAAAGACAAGCCAAAAAAGATTAGAATCAGGACAAGCAAGAGTTGAAACGGCAATCGGAAGAATATCTACAAACCAAGCAGCAGCAAGTCAACAATTAACAAGACTTGAAGATGCAACACAACAAAACAATGTTCTTATTGTAGCTGTTAGAGGAAATGTTACTGAGATAAATCGACAAATCACTGACCTAACCCAACGCACTACTGGAATTGGCCAACAGCTTACCCAACTCGACGGACGCGTAAGAACTGAATCCGAACGATCTGCAACCGCTCATCAAGAGCTTCATAGACACATAGATCAACTTATTAGAAGAACAAGTGGAGCTCCAATAACGTTACTTTTATTTGTTGCAGCAGCAACAGGAGTCCCATTATATTTGCTACAAGGAATAATTACAGCGGGAATTGGAACAACAGTAACGGTTTTGGCAACAAATCAAGCCTACCCAATTTGCTTACAAATAGCCCAAAACCCCGCAGTGCAATTTATCTGGCGTCACATTAACATCCGAAGAGGCAATGCCGAAGAGGCACCTGTAGCACCAGTAGCACCGGCTCAAGCCCAACAACATGCAATTCCAGGAGCCCCAGCCGTTCAGGCCCCACAACAAGCGCCCGCAATGCCAGTAGCACCAGCCGTTCAAGATCAACATCAGCAAGCACACGCTGCGCCTGCAGAACATCACTGTGAAATAATGTAATTATTTTTATTTAGTAAAATTTAATAGTTATCGATTAATAATTTTTGCAAGACAGGGATAAATGGATTTTCATTCCGTTTATCCCTATCTTATTTTATATGCCCTATTTTGATAGGCTTCTAGAGAAAAATTTCACACAACTCTCTACTTTTTAATAAACTTTGGCTACGCTAAGTAAAAGACAATGCTTTACAACAATTTTTCAATAAATATTTAAATATAATTGGATCGAATATGAATTTTTTATCAACGTATTTAGCTTGGCGTTACCTGTGGTTCAAAGGTAAAGACAAAAACATAGCATTCATGATCAAGATTTGTTTTTTAGGAATCCTGATTGGAACATTTTCATTAATGCTTACATTAATTATTACAAACGGATTTGAAAAAGTTATACATGAAAAAATGCAGGGCATAAATTCACAAGTTATTGTATCAAGCCAGGGCAACAGGCTGGAATACAATGGGATAAGAAATTTGCTTTTGACAGAATTCAAACAAGACATTCAAGCGGTTAGTGCACGCGCAATCAAACAGGCATTGATCGATCATAATAAAAAACAATCTGTTATATTTCTTGAAGGTATCGATAACCAAAACGAAAGTGAAGTCACAACACTACCTGAAAAAATTATTTATCCCAAACATCTCAATAAAAACACGGCAACAAAACTAATTTTAAATATGTCAGAAAACGAACTACTTATTGGACACAAAACCGCAGAACTCTACAATCTTCATGTTGGGGATAAGGTCAATTTAATGATTCCGGAACCTGCAAGCAAACATAAGCTTTTTTTTAACAAACACACATTTGTTATCGGTGGAATTTTTAAAATTGGACTCGATGAATATGACAATAATATCGCATTCTGCAATATCAACCATATGAATAAACTTTTTAATGAAAACGGCGTCGATCAAATTACAGTAAAATTACATGCTCATGAAAAAAAGTATCTGAAACGCTCAATGCTCTCCTCAGAATTTTGGGTTGAATTTTGGACTGAAATAAAATTCAAAATTAAAAATTTCTTCACAACCAATCCAGAAGAAGCAGCTGTCATCGGAAAATTACAAAAACGACTCCCGCATCTGCAAATTAATTCATGGAAAGACCTTTATCCGGCACTAGTTTCATCATTAAAACTAGAAAAATACGTAATGTTTTTTATTCTCGCACTAATATCTCTTGTTGCGAGTATGAACATGATTTCACTGCTTTTTATGCAGATTCAACAGAAACGCAGAGATATTGCAATATTTAAGGCAATGGGAATGTCTGACAATTGTATACGCAGTATATTTTTGCACCTGGGAATTGGAATAACTTTATCGGCTTCAGCTATTGGACTAGGTATGGCTGCCTTAGCGGGATATCTGCTGGAAAAATACCCATTTATCGAACTGCCTGACGTTTACTACGTCTCATACCTGCCGGCACGCATGGAACCGGAGATATTTTTTGTAGTATTTATAGCAACAATGATACTTGGTTTTCTAGCAACTTGGATTCCATCTCGCAGATCCAAGCAAATTGAGATTGCACAGGTTTTACGACAGGAATAAAAAAATTTTTATGCCAACGATAGAACTGATGCCAAAAACATAGGTTTTTTTGTCTGCTAAGCGCATATGCTCAATAAAAAAGGCCGCAAATAAATTGCGGCCTTCAATCTTCTTTCAGAATAAAACTAATTACTTAGCTTCTTCTGTCTCGTCTAGCATTGCATCCATATCAAGAGATTCATCTTCTTGAGATTCTGCAGGAGCTACTGGAGCTACTGGGGCTGTTTGTGTTGTTTCGTCTTTTGGTGTTGTGGCTGTTGTGTCTTCTTCAGCCATTACATAACCGGCTACAGCAACAAATGCAAGTGCTAACAATAAACTCTTTTTCATAATAAATCCTCCTAAAGAAAGGTTTTATAAAAAAAACCTCCAATTCCCATAAACTATTACCCACGACATTTCAATTAGTTATTATCAACGTATCCCATAAAGAAGGCTTTGTCAACGGCTATAGATAACAATCTATTTCAATTATAAATTACGGTTTAAAGCAGGTCTTTTTGGTTAAAATGCACCCTAAAATACCAAATAATCTGTAAATTTAATAAAAAAGCTAGACGTAGTAAAAACAACATTGCTAGATTTATATAATTTAAATAATTTAACTTATATAAATTAACTAAAATTTCAAAAAAGGCAAAAAAATGAATTTCAAATGGCTAAAAACGTTAATTTTGAATAAAAAACGGATATTTTTAAGAGCAGATTTGAATATTCCCCTGAAAAACGATCACATTTTGCAAGATTTCAAATTAGAGGCGATTTTACCCACTATTGATTTTATTTTAAAAAATGAGGGTAAAATCGTTCTGGCAACCCATATAGGCAGGCCAGAACCCGGCAATAAATCGGATTTGTTAGAAAAATCACTTTCTACCAAAATTCTGATTCCTTGGTTCAAAAATCGTGGTTACAATATCGACTATGAACCGGATCTTATTATGGCCGAAAGAAAGAGTCACCAAAACAACAATTCTATATTATTACTTGAAAACTTACGTTATTTTGTCGGGGAAAAAGAAAATAGTATAAAATTCGCCGAACTTTTGGCTGCAACCGCAGACCTGTATGTAAATGATGCCTTTGGAAACATACATAGAACTGACACGTCAACAACATTGCTTGCTAAACAATTCTCACCTACAAAACGCAGTTTCGGCCTTTTGATTGAAAAAGAATTAAAAAACCTTGATCAGATCAGATTAAATAAATCAGATAATTTTGTTGTTGTTCTTGGTGGAATAAAAATTAAAGACAAGATTAAGATGCTTGAAAACTTAATGACAAATACTGATAAACAAAAAGCACGAGCTTTCATTATTGGAGGCGGAATAGCTTTGGCATTTTTAAAAGCCAAGGGACTCAATGTCGGCAGCATTGAACTTGATGAGCAAACTCTTGGAATGGCAGAAAAAATTTTACATAATGCTCAAGAAAACGATGTTGAAATAATTTTGCCCGTTGATCAGATTATTAAAGACGCAAGAGTCGAAGCCTCAATGGTGGAAGCCTCAATAGTCGGAAATGCCGGTGTTGCTGAAATCGTTGACGTTGAAAAAATACCAACATCAGCCAAATGCATAGATATCGGCCCCAAAACAATTAAACTATTTTCGCAAGAGATAAAAAAGGCTAACGTAATATTTACAAATGGCACCATGGGAATTTATGATATGCAAGGAGGAGAAGTCGGAACGCAAAACGTTTTACAAGCAATTGCAGACGCTAACGCGTTAGCAATTGTGGGTGGTGGAGATGCAACCGCTGCTACATGTATTTTCGGGCTTCAAGATAAAATGGACTTTTTATCAACCGGAGGCGGTGCCACTTTGAAATATTTAGGATGTAAAAACCCCGAGCAAGAGATGCCCGGATTGCAAGCAATGCTTGATTAAAACTATGCGTAATTAAAACTATGATTGATACTTTATGAAAAAAATAAAAATTATAATTTACACCATAATGCTAGTAATAATTGGATTTGGATCCACAAAAATTTATAAAAAGTTCTCGACAAAGCAATCTCATAATCTTTACAAAACCGAAACACCACAAAAAAAAACTATAACCCAATCAATTAATGCAGCAGGGATACTAGAACTTAAAGAATTTTATAAGATAGGAAGTCAGGTTGCGGGAATTGTAAAAGACGTTCTTATCAAAGAAAATGCTACTGTAAAAAAAGGTCAGCTTCTTGCAGAAATCGAACTTATAAAGGGCGATACTGACATACGGGCAACAAAATACAATGTTGAAAAAGCACAACAAGAATACGATTATCAAAAAGATTATTATGATCGGCAAAAACAACTTTACAAATCCGGTCAGTTGGCAAAAAACGCATTTCAACGCGTGGAAACAGATTACCTCAAGGCATTGGATGACCTTAATTATCAAAAAGCCACTTTAGAAAAATTTGAACTCGAATTGAAAAATTCAAAAATTATTGCACCTGCTGATGGGATAATAACGAACGTAGGAATATCAAAAGGCATGGCCGTATTAAACGATTTTCAAAATATATTATTCGAACTTGCGCAAGATATCTCCGAAATGAAAGCAATTTTCGACATTGATGAAAGTGAAGTCGGACAAATAAAACCCGGACAATCAACAATAATCAGAATAAACAGTTATCCGGAGCTTTTAATTAAAAGCAGTATTAATGACATAAGTTTTATTCCAAAAAGTGGTGTTAATAATGGCGGTGCATTTTATAAAGCCACTGCAATATTAAACAACGAAACGCGAATTTTACGTCCGGGAATGCGACTTAATGGTTTGATAAAAATAGCAAAATCAAAGAATGTTCTATGCATAAATGGACTTGCCTTTCAAATTAATTCAGAAATTCTTGGAAAAATATCTCAAGAGCTTAAATATGGATTCAAACCTTTAGATGAAAAAACAAAAAAAGACTTCAAGAAAGCCAATTTAGACAAAGGCGTTCGAACCGTTTGGATTGTTGAAAATAATACATTTATTCAAAAATTGATTATTGTCGGACTTAACGACGAAACCAACTGGCAAATTATTTACGGATTAAAAGAAAATGAACAGGTATTAGTCGACATCCAAGAACCAAACATAATGGATAACGAATATGGCAAATGGTTCCAGGGAGCTTTATAACAATATTTAAAGTAAATCTTATGAATACAATTTTACTAATAAAAACTGCAATCAAATCATTACTTCACCATAAAGGCAGATCATTATTGACAGCGTTGGGAATAATAATCGGCATAGGCTCAATCGTCGCATTAATTGCAATTGGGAAGGGAGCCGAAAAAAAAATCCAACAATCAATTTTGTCTTCAGGAACAAACTTTATTTATATCAGCCCAGGTTGGCCACCTGAAACCAATCGTGGCAAGTGTGTAAAAAATATTTACGCACGCCATGCGAATATTTTAAAAAAACTCTGTCCCTCAATTCAAAACGCGTCCCCAATGGTATACCACGGCTCGAAAATTAAAAATCAAAATTCAAGTAACGTTGATACACATATAAACGGCTGCAATGAAAGTGGAATGCAAATCAGCAATTGCAAAATACATTCAGGAACATTTATACAAAAACATCACGTAGAAAAAGCATCAAAAGTCATCGTACTTTGCAAAGAGACAGCAAATTCACTATTTAAAAAAGTTGATCCAATTGGCCAAATGGTAGAAATCGAAAAAACGGTATTTAAGGTTATAGGGGTTCTTAATAAAATAGAAACTCAAGGATCATTTAACGACCGAAACAAAGAATGTTACATGCCGTACACAGCGGTTAAAAAGTACCTAAAATTATCATTTGATGATGTTGTAAATGGAATATTTATTTCAACAAAAAGCGCTGAACTTATTCCGGAAACAGTACGTCAAATAACTAAAATCATGAGAATGCAACATAAACTTGAAGAATATAATCCAACTGATTTTACAATATTTGATCAACAGGGAATGCTAAAAGCTGCAGGTAAGGCATCATCCACGTTCTCACTTTTTTTACTTATCGTAGCACTCATTGCCCTTTTGATCGGTGGAATTGGCGTTATGAATATTATGCTTGTTTCTGTTGGAGAACGCACCCAAGAGATCGGAATTCGCATGGCCGTAGGAGCAAACGAAAAAACAATTCGTATGCAATTTTTGTTTGAAGCTTTAGCGCTTTGCTCCATTGGTGGAGTTATTGGACTGATTCTTGGAGTTATTATTCCAATAATTGCAAGCAAGTTTACCGGTTGGTACGTGATAATAACCCCATCATCAATATTTACTGCAGCATTAACTATAATTTTGGTTGCACTAATTTTTGGTTTTTATCCAGCTTATAAAGCTTCGAAATTAAACCCAATTGAAGCGCTGATCGAACATTGAACGTTAAAAATTGGCTGCCGTTAAAGCCAAGTATTTTGTTTCCCAGCACTTATCCTCAAAAGTGTTCCAATCAGTCTCCATAATAATAGATTTGAATTTTACCACGCTTGTAAAATTTGCAAGTTTCACCTGATCTAAGCTTTGATCGAACAATAGGCTTGCGTAAAGAGATCTCTTTCTGAAATATTACGGCTACACTTTTTAGCAAATCCAGTATTTTTAAATGATACTCTGAGTCCTTAACAGAAGATATTTTTTTCGAGATGTCTTCTGCCAAATATTGCAATCTTCTCATGCTATTTATTAACTTTACACGCGCAGCACCAAAAGGCAAACATGCAGATTCCGTCCTAATCACATCTTCAACTTTTTGACGAAATGATGATGAAAAACTGGATTTAATTTGCAAAGATTTTGCAATAATTGGATTCTCACTTTCCAATTCAGATAAAGAGACATATAAAGCAAGCATCTTTTCGATTATATCCCCAATGTTATAAAACAAACTTAAGGATAATAATTTTTTGCCTAAGTATGAAGAGTCTTTTCCCGATTCTCTTTTTCGCTCAGCAGCCAAATCATTAACCGAATGAATAAATTGAACGGTACTTTTCATAATTCCAATTAGCTCGTCCCCAAGAAATTCATCAATAATTCTATTTTGTTCACATTGAGATTGCCATAGTTCCTCCAATCTGGCCGAAAGCGTTGCATAAGTTTCTAACGTTAATTTTGGTAAGGGCTTTGGAACCGTATCTTTTGACTCCATACACAAAACATAACTTTCACCAACTAAAATAAAAATGAGAATCCCATAAATTTTATACATACCCATCCCATCAAAAGCGCACAGAACCATAAGCAGTTAATAACAAAAACAAATATTGATTTTATAGCGTAGAAAACACATCTAGAAATAAAAATTAAAAAATGGTAGTATTTTTGCTACGTTATCTTATAAAATATACATAATTATATTCGCAAAAGACAATCCAAACAAATTATTAATAGCTTTAATCTTTAAAGGTACAAAATATGAATATGAAAAAGCTTTTGCTTTTAGTCTCATTAGTTTTGCTTCCAGTTGGAGCATTCTATATTTTTGGTAAAAAACGTAAAGCTTCAGTAGTTGAACCGATTAAAACCGAAAAACCTATTCGCAAGTCACTGATTCAAATGATAACGGCATCCGGTAATTTAAAAGCGAAAGAACAGATATCAGTTGGAAGCTTGGTAGCCGGAAAAGTTGTAGACATCAAGGTTGAAGACAATGATATTGTAAAAAAAGATCAAGTTTTAGCTGTTCTTGATGATGGAATCGGCGATACAGAAACAAGAAGATTAACAGCAGTCTTGGCCGAGGCAAAAGCAAATCATATTTATCTCGAAAAGTTTTATAAACGTCAAACAGCCCTTTATAAATCAGGGCAAATTTCTCAAAACAATTACGATCAAATAACACGCGACCTAGACATGGCAAAAACAAAGGTCGACCAAACAAAGGCTGCATTAGACTTATCAATGCAAACATACAATAATCTTTTCATTAAATCTCCCGCTGATGGAATTGTTATCGCCAAACGCATAGATTTGGGCCAGATGGTGACAGCAGTGTTACAAGCAACGGTTCTTTTTGAAATCGCAAAAGACTTACACGAAATGGAAGCATGGCTGGATGTTGACGAAGCAGATATAGGATTGGTAAAGGAAGGACAAGAGGCAATTTTCACAGTTGACTCATTTCCTAAAAAACATTTTGAAGGTAAAGTCAAAAGAATTCAGTATCAAGCAAAAATAGTTGATAACGTTGTAACTTATGCAACAGTACTTGATGTTAAAAATCCAAAATTGAGATTACGACCTGGTATGACAGCAAATGTTGAAATTAAAGTTGCCGAAAACACAAATGCTTTGGTCGTTTCAAATAAAGCACTTCGAATTAATCCAATAAACGTGGAATATGTAGCCAACAAATTAAAATATAAACTTGAAAAAGTTTCCGTCGAAGAAAAATTGGCAGGTCAGAAATCCAAAAAAATTATGAAAGACTATGTTTGGATTCTTGATGGCAAAACACTAAAACAAATCGAAGTAAAAATTGGCAATAATGACGGAAAGTTTATAGAAATTAAAAAAGGTCTTGAGGATAATTCTAACGTAATCATTGAAGTGGAAGCTGCGCCAAGAGATAATCCTCTAAGTAAATTGTTTCCCCAAGCCGGTGGAATCGGTAAAAAATAAGTGATAAAACCATGAGCATAATTGAAGCTAAAGATATTGTAAAAACTTTTAGAATGGGTGAAACGGAAATTACGGCGCTCAAAGGTGTTTCACTCTCTGTCGAAAAAGGCGAATTCGTCGCAATTACAGGTTTTTCCGGGTCGGGGAAATCAACGTTAATGCATGTGTTAGGTTGTTTAGACATCCCAACATCAGGGTCTTATGTAATTGATGGGGTTGATGCATCAAAAGCAACTCGTGATGAATTAGCAAAAATTAGAAATCAAAAAATTGGTTTTGTTTTCCAAAAATTTTATCTACTACCCGACTTAACAGCTTTGGATAACGTTGCACTTCCATGTTTGTATGCAGGAGAAAATGAGACTGCGGCAAGAGAAAAGGCTAAAAAGTTGCTTGAACTTGTGGAGCTTGAACATCGAATGGACCACTTCCCATACCAACTTTCAGGCGGGCAACAACAAAGAGTTGCTATTGCACGTGCACTTGTTAATGAACCTGCAATGATTATGGCCGATGAGCCAACTGGAAATCTTGATAGAGCTACCGGTGAGAATATTTTACAGGTTTTTAAAGATTTTAACGAAAAACAAAACGTCACTATAGTTATTGTAACACACGAACAATCAATCGCAGCTCGCACAAAACGCATCGTGGAATTAGTTGATGGAAAAATAGTTTCTGATAAGAGGACACAATGAATACGTTACTGATAGTACAAACGGCATTCAGAACATTAAGACACCATACAATTCGTTCTGTTCTGACGACACTTGGCATAATCATCGGAGTTGTATCAATTATTGCAGTTATGTCAATTGGAGAAGGTGCTAAATACCGAGTAAATCAGACAATTCAAAAGCTCGGAACAAATTTCATAATTTTACTTGGCGGCTCCCCCAAAAATTTAAGCCAAAGTCGTGGGGGTGTAGGGTTTACGATTAAACCAAGTGATTTAGCTGCAGTCAGAGATGAATGCGAAGATTTAGATTTAATCTCACCGGGCGTCATCTGTCCAACCAAAGTCGTTTATGAAGGCGCAAACTGGCAACCAACAGTTGGAGGCGTTAATGAAAACTATCTTGAAATAAGGCAATGGGAACTCTCAGATGGGAATTTCTTCACTGATCAAGATGTAAAAGCCGGCAACAAAGTTGCAGTAATAGGTCAAACGGTAAAAAAAGAGTTATTTGGAACGCTTGACCCAATTGGGAAAGTTATAAGAATAAAAAAATTACCATTCAAGGTGATTGGGATTCTTAGCGAAAGAGGAAAATCTCCTGATGGCAGAGACGAAGATGATGTGATTTTTGCACCATACACCACGGTAATGAGAAAAATTCTTGGTAAGAATAATTTTACGGCATTAATAATGTCTGCAAAAACGAAAGAACGCCTTTCTGCCGCTACCGAACAGATACGTTCAATCGTAAGACAAAGACATAGACTACTTGAAACGGATGACGATGATTTCACCATTTTCACCCAAGACGATATTGCTCAAGCCACAGACTCCGCATCAATGGTTCTCAATTTATTACTGTTCATAATAGCGTCAATTTCGCTAATTGTTGGTGGAATAGGAATTATGAATATCATGCTCGTTAGTGTAAAAGAGAGAACAAAAGAGATTGGAATTCGCATGGCGCTTGGAGCCACCACCCAAAATATTCTTACTCAATTTATTCTTGAGGCAATAATCATTTGCTTAATTGGTGGACTTGTTGGAGTTTTAATTGGAGTGGGAACGGCTGAAGCTATCGGGTTTATTCTTGAATGGCCAATTTTCATTTCAAAATATGCCGTATCCATCTCTTTACTATCATCTGCAATGATTGGCTTATTTTTTGGTTTTTATCCTGCATACCAAGCGGCAATGATGAATCCAGTAGAGGCATTGATAGAAAAGTAAAATAGAAAAATAAATAGCAATAAATTAGGGAAGTATATTAGAAACATATATCAGGGAGGGGAGAGTATTGTATGGATTGTATAAAGAAAAATCCCAAAATATTATTTTTTATTTCTGTTTTTTCAGTAACTGCTGCACATGTTTTTCCGATGCAAACAGAGGTCGTATCAATGCGAGCCGCAGTGTTAGACCAAAGAGAGCTAAGTGCAGAATATCTTTTAACACGAGACCCTTATATTGTTATTGCTAGCAGAAACGTTAACAAACAGGACCTCGCCGGTAAAACTGCATTACACCATGCAGCCAAATATGGTTATGCAGCTTTTATAAGAAACCTTATTTACTGCGGAGGCAACCCCACAATTTGTGATTTTAATCGCATACCACCATTATTCTATGCTATTGAACATAAACATTTGGATTGCATAGATGCTCTCACTAAACATATCCAATATGTTAATATTATTGGCCCAGGAAATAGAACAGCGCTGCATTTGGCCGCATTGATGGGATATGCGGAAGGCATAAAACTGCTTATCACAAAAGGAGCAATTATAAATATTCGAGATGAAGAAGGTAAAACTCCACTATTTTATGCAAATTTATGTGGGCATAAAACTTGTGTCGCAATTCTTCTTGCAAATGGTGCTATATAATTGCAATTGGGAGATGATTTATGAAAACAAAATGTTTAATATATGTTACAAGTTTAATATTTTTTACAACTTTCAGTAAAACTCAATGTGCAAAAGTAAAACACGATTTTGAAGTAGAAAAAATTACAGTGTCACAGTACAGTCAATTGGGAGCCCAAGGCGAGACAAGATCACTAATTACTTTAACAAATTCCTCTGGACGCGATTTGTGGGCATCAGTAAAAGCTGGTGGACAATTTACTGAAAAAATCGACCCTGCTTCCGGCATAGTCACTCACACTCGCAAATCGGGGGGTGTAGCCTTGTTATCCGATCCCCTCATTCCTTCCGGACAATCAAAAACATTTGATAAGCATAGTTTCCAAAACCTAACGATTAGAATTTTCGAAGCAGAAATTGATCTGCTTCGTTACAAAAACAGCAAATTGGGAATGTTTTTTTCACCGGTTGATATGGCAGGACTTAAAGAAATCACCATTAATTTCACCACAGAACATGGCTACATAGCCACTAAACACAAAAATTTCATTGACTTTGAATGTGGGTTTTGCCTTGAACATATTCATGCCGGAGAAGTGGTGGCCATCGCAGACCCCTGCGCGCATAAATTGCATCAAAAATGTATCGATGCCTGGATTAACAGCGCCAAAAGCGCCTCTGAACGCACAGAACGACAAAGCCATTGCATTTTATGCCACAGGCTCATAGATCGATACATTTACTGCAATGCAACCAGATCCTTAGACGGAAATTAATTTAAAAAACACAAGTTTTCTATTTTTCTGTCCCAACTTATAGCTTTCAATCTTGTTAACAAACTCTTTGGCCTTTGTGTGGCATTCCCAATGCTCGGCTGCCCAGTAAGCAATTGTAGCTTTGTTATAAAAACATGATGGCTTAAGCATTCTTATTAGTTCAACTTCGTCTATAGCTGCACGGGTAACAAATAAATCTATATCAAATTCTGTTTTACGTAAGAATGTTCGCCAGTCTAAATCACAAATTTCAATATCTGTAAGCTCAAGCATACTTATAAGATCGGTCAAAAATTGAATCTTTTTCTTTGTAACTTCAATCAGATAGACTTTAAGATGCGGAAACATAATTTTAAGTGGAATGGCAGGAAATCCCGCACCGGTCCCAATATCACAAATTGATTTGATTTTGCTTAAATCAACAAATTTGGCCAGTGACAATGAATCCTGAAAATGCTGTCGCACAATTCCTGATAAATCTTTAATCGCAGTTAAATTAAACTCTTCGTTACATTTTGATAGGTAGCGCTCATACATTTTAAATAATTCAACCTGCTGATCTGACAATTTTTCTTGTTCTTGAAAATCAGCCCAAACTTTTTCTTCTGGCTTTACCCTTATACTCATTGAAAGTCCCTGGATATAAAATAAAAAACGGTACTGTGATTCTAACTATAGCTTTTTCCATAAATACTTTGGTAGCTTAGTTATTGATTATAAGGGCTTTTTAAATAAGAGTAAACGTTAACCACAAATTCAGAAGGCGCAAATATGAATAAATTCAGTTTTTTTGCCGTTTTAATAATGTGTTTTATAAAATTAAACGCCGACAATAGGATTATTCTTTATCTAAAAACGGCACCGACAAATATCATAAATCAAGCATTGGCAGAAGCTAAAAAGGAAGCCATCCCAGAAAAAAACAAACAAACACTACCAAGTAAAACAGTTAAAAAACAGATAAATGGCGCCAGAACATGGTTAGTTTCAAAATTAAGTGGATTTGTAGCAATTTATGCGGGTTTTATTGATATTTCTGATCGTGATGGCCTGATATCATTTCCACTAAGACATGTAACCCCAAAAATTAATATTGCCATCACTGAGCAAATAAATCTTCTTAAAGTAAAAGAAAATACCATTGCACACCGCGAATTTTTACCACGAGACAAAGCACAAACAAAATTATATAACTTTGAACGCAAGGAAGACGTTGACCCGCAAGACCCAACCAAAAAAACTCAGTACTGGAGCGTCCAGGAGATTCCGCTACCCGCAGACAATAAAATAAATCCGCTAACACTTGTTATATTGGCCAAACCATCAAACATATATGTACCAGTCGGAGATTTTATGTCTGTAGAGAGTAGTCACCTTGTTTTACCGGAAATTTATGTCATCGGAAATAAAAATCAATCTGATATTTTATTTCAAACGCTTGACATCACAAGGTACTTCGAACCTATAAATAAAGAACAAGAAAAAATTGATGACAAAAAAGATCGATCCCTCATTAAAAATATTTAAAGTTTAACCCTTTAAGCAAGGAGATAATGATGGCTTGTGGTGGAAAATGTTGCCCAAAATGTGGCTGCGGCGCATGCAAATGCGGTAAATGTCCAAAATGTGGAAGTAAACCTTGCAAATGCAAAAAATAATGGAATAGACCGAACATGCGATTTGGCCAGCATTCAGCTGGCCTTTTTTTATATCATCTGCATCAATTTAATAACCTGATCATCATTAACTTGAGAAAAATCTTGATAAAAAATACTGATAGCCCCAAAATTTACCGGTGCATCAAGATATACAAGTTCATCTGAAAGCCTTTTAAGCACATTAATTTGATCCTGCGGAATTACCGGAACTCCAATAATAATTCGCTTAGCTCCAAGCCCTCGTGCACTCAGCAGAGTTGCTTGCATCGTCATTCCTGTTGCAATTCCATCATCCACCAAGATAACGGTTTTGTTTTTTAAATTTAACTCTGCACGCCCTGGCCTATAAACCCGCATTCTTCTCAATGTTTCTTTTTTTTCAGCCTCAATTATTTTTTCCAAATCTTTACGTTCTAATTCAAAACTCTGAATTAACCTTTGATCAAAAACTTCTTTTCCATCTGCAGTAATAGCACCTACGGCAAACTCCGGTTGTCCTGGCATTCCAATTTTTCTTGAAACTATAATATCAAGCGGTAATTTTAGTTTTTTTGCAACTTCGAATGCAACAACCACTCCACCGCGTGGCAATCCAATAACAACTGTGTTGTTTGGATCGACATGGTTAAGCAGTTTTTCAGCCATTTTTTTTCCCGCATCTGCACGATCTTTAAAAACCATAACCAAACCCTCT